>PDWI01001542.1_pt1 | contig 36164 bp, 25 predicted proteins | sample 1430891 | NCBI WGS metagenome assembly PDWI01 (sample SAMN01162508, study PRJNA174530) | Oral metagenome, whole genome shotgun sequencing project. | biome: Marine environment; feature: Marine mammal; material: Swab sample of the gingival sulcus; isolation source: swab sample of gingival sulcus... | reverse complement strand
GCGCTTCGACCAATTGATAGACCTCGTCACAGTTTAAACCATGCTCAACCAGTTGATGACACATGTACAAAAGGTCTGTAATTTTATAATCTTTTTGATCGGCCTTACCAGGTGCAGATGGCACGACAATACACGGTTTATTGTTTTCTACAATTGCCTTAACTTTTCTAAACTGTTTGGCATTCGCCAAAGAACTGCCCCCGAATTTTGCAACAATTTTCATTATTTACCCCTTTAGCCCTGAATACTCACAGCAGTGCGTGAATATTCAGGGCATAAAATCAAAAAGTACCCGCCCCAACAGGAAGGGTACATGTTCACTATTGCTGTTTATTTAAACGCACACTGACTTCACCGTAATATAAATTTTTTTCTTGACCATCTATTTCGACTATTAATTCGCCCATCTGGTTAATATACTTAGCCTGCGCTGCCTGCTTCTTTTGCCCGTCTATTAACCATATAGCGCGACCGACAATGTAAGAAAGTGCGTTTAGGTCGTCGACAATAAAGCTGAGATCAGCCGTTTTTATAAATTGATGATAAAGTGTATCAAAGTGTTCAACAAATGCTTCTAAAAGTGCTAGCCGCGAAACCGCCTCACCAGCTTGCGCTGCCAACGAAGTGGCAATTGAAGTCAACGCATCATCGAATTTTTTCGTCATAACATTGACGCCAATACCGATGACGACGTATTCGACAGCATTGAGCTCGGTTGCCATTTCGGTTAAAATACCGGCTACTTTTTTATCGCCACAGATAATGTCATTGGGCCATTTAATCTGTGTCTTTAGCCCAGTCGTCTGTTCAATGGCACGGTACATTGCCAGCGCCGCTACTTGGGTTAACATGGCCGCCAAATGCGGTGCAACAAGCGGCCTTAACAACATTGAAAAACAGAGGCTATCTTTAGCTGACGCCAACCAAGTACGGCCCAAGCGACCGCGCCCTGCGGTTTGCTCACCGGTGACAATTAAAGCGGTTTTTAAGTTAGCAGCATGAATTTTGGCATAGCTATTGGTCGAATCGACTGCCGCTAAATAGTCGCCACTGTCAAACAATGGTGACTGATAGACAAGCCGCGCCAGCGCATTTTTGCCAATATCTGCTTGCCGCGTCAGCTTATAGCCTTTACGACGCACCGACTCTATAATGTAACCTTCGCTGCTTAAGGCATTAATGTGTTTCCAAATTGATTGCCTAGAAACGCCGTATTGATTAGATAGCGTTTCACCGCTGACGTAATCGTCGGCAGCTAATAAATGGTTAAGTAAAAGTGTTTTATTCATGAATCAACAACTCGCGTGCTTCTTGTAATTTGGCAATCTCCTCTGCTGGTAGCTCGGGAAACTGCAAGTTTAGTTTATTGAGCTCTTCGACAATAATATGCGATACCAAATAGCGCATATACCATTTGTGGTCTGCCGGAATAACAAACCAGGGGGCTTCAGGGCAGGCCGTCTCCTGAATGGCTTTCTGAAATGCTGCTTGATAATCGTCCCAGTACTTGCGCTCTTCAACATCGCCCATTGAAAATTTCCAATTTTTTTCGGGGCGATCTATCCGCTTAATAAAGCGATTGCGCTGTTCATCTTTTGAGACATTTAAGAAAAACTTAAGTGGAATAATGCCATTGTCATAGAGATATGATTCGTAATCGCGAATTTGGCGATAGCGCTTTTGCCAAATGCTGTCGTCAATGCGATTTGGCGGAATCTGCGAAAAGCGCAATAAGTTGTGCACCTTAACCACAAGTACTTCTTCATAGTAAGAGCGGTTAAAGATGCCGATGCGACCGCGCTGCGGCTCGCGCTTGGCGCAGCGCCACAAATAACTGTGGTCCATTTCTTCTTTAGATGGTTTTCTAAAACTATACACTTCGCAACCCTGCGGGTTAACACCGCTCATGACGTGTTCAATTGTACTGTCTTTGCCGGCGGCATCCATTGCCTGAAAAATCAGCAAAAGCGCATATTTGTCTTGCGCGTATAATTTTTCTTGCAATACTTTTAGTGCTGCAATGTTGTCGCGCATTGCGGCCTTAGCCTGCTTTTTATCGTCGAAATCACCCGTGTCGTCGGTTTTATGGTCCTTTAGTTTGAATTTTTTGCCATTGGTAATTTTATATTTTTCCGTTTTCATCTTCTACCACCCTTTTCACACTATTTAAATGTCACGTAACTATTCAGTCAAGTTGTCACTTCGAGTGAAGGCTAAGCCGTAATCGGGATCTCTCCACGTTGGTCGAGATGACATAGCATGACGCATTTCGACTTGATCGTTTAAATGGTATCATATTTACAAAAAAAATAAAAGCCGAGATTTCTCGGCTTTTGAGTGTCAACAAAGTTGATAATCTACAGGCTGTTGAAAATGTTCAAGTTCGAGGCGCAGGCAAAATAGCGGGGCGTGGCGTATAAAGACATACTCGAGTGTCGATATTTTGCGTAGCAACAAAGAAATTGGGCATTTGTCAATAGCCTGAAGTCGAGATTTCTCGATTTAAGCTTTTATATCAAATTGCGATTTCGCACTTTTGGCATCGCTAGCTATATAGTTTTCAAATTGTTTAATTACCAAGTCGCTAATGCCCACACCGCCGGCATCGGCCAATTTTTCAGCAAATGCCTCATCGAGCATAGAATTAAAAATTTGCGACTGGTTGTCTTTGCCAATTAAGCCACCGTCGCCAACTGTCTGGCGCATCGACTTTAACAGCATATTCATAAAAATTTCTTCAAAGTCGGCGGCAACTTTTTTTAATTCGGTTAAATCTTTTGTTTCAGCCGCCTTTTGCATGGCTGCCTCAAAACTTGAAATGCGTTGATCTTTTGCCTGATAATTGGCACTAATTGCCTGCGCTTGCGCCGCACTGCTAATATCGTTTATTCTCACGTTTATCACCAACTAACCTAACGTTTTAAATTATTAGCCAATTCTAACATTTGGTCTGATGTTTGAATGGTCTTTGAATTTATTTCGTAAGCGCGCTGCATCGTAATTAAGTTGATCATTTCTTCAACCACTTGAACATTAGACGTTTCAACAAACCCCTGCATCACGATACCGGCCGAATCGTCTTCTGGCACAACCGCTTCACCTGACGCAGCTGTCGTCTTATAAAAGTTTAAGCCCTGGCTGATCATGCCTGCCGGATTTGGAATTTTCACCAGTTTGATGCGCCCGATTTCAGTAGCTGTACCATCGGTGTTGTCACTATATTTTACACTGACAATGCCCTTCGGGTCAATTGAAATTTCAGTGTATTCGCCGTCGAGGTTAATTTCGCCCTCAACACCTTGCACCAAATAGCCGTCTGCCGTCACCAGCCGATTGCCACTTTCGGTTAAGCCAAATTTAAACGAACCGTCACGCGTATAATAAACTTCGCCTTCTTCATTGACAACCTCAAAGAAACCTTCGCCTTCAATTGCGACGTCAAGCTGATTTTCTGTCGGCAAAATACTGCCCTGCTTAAACTGTCTTACCGTCGCCACTGGGGTTACCCCGTGACCGACTTCTAAGTTAACCGGCGCCCCCAAACCGTCGTCACCATTTTTAAAATCCAGCTTTTCATAAAGCAAGTCTTTAAATTCGATGCGTTGGCGTTTAAAACCAGTTGTATTGACATTTGATAAGTTGTTTGCCACCGTATCAATTGCCATTTGTAAGCTTTTCATACCGGTAGCAGCTGACCACATTGCACGCATTTTTACCTCCTATTAGACCTGACCGACTTCGTTAACTGCCTTACCGATCAGTTCGTCGTACGAACGCACCACGCGCTGAGCGCTTTCATAGGCGCGGTAAGTTTCCATAATCTGTATCATTTCTTTTAAGCCGTTGACATTTGAGTTTTCTAAAAACCCTTGCATGACATCGCCGGCGTAATCTTGCTCTTCCATATCGCCATCGAAACGAAACAATGTCGCACCAAATTTTTTCATGCGTTCTATATTTGATGGATTGACAATTTTTAATTTATCGACAATCAGCCCATCTTCGACAATTTCGCCATAGCGATTAACTGTAAAATTATCTGAAGACAACACAATTGGTCCCTCTAAGCCAACCACGGCATAGCCATCATCAGTGACGAGCTGACCGTCTGTCGTCATTTTGAATTGACCATTTCGGGTATAGCGTTCGCCAAATGGCGTTTGCAGCGTGAAAAAGCCGGGCGAATTGAGCGCAAGGTCGAATGCATTTTGGGTATTTCTAAGTTCTGCCTGATCCATTAACGAGACAATGCGATTCATTTTAACGCCACCACTCAATGTACCCAAATTTCCCACCGGCTGTTTGTGCACAAGTTTATCGGCAACTGCGCCCTCTATTGTTAAATTGCCGCGCTGATCGACTGAAAACTTCTTATCATCTACTTTGATTGGGCCGTTTTGGCCTAATACCAAATAGCCGGCATCTTTGATAATGGCGTGATTGCCATTGCGATAAAGTGTGCGCAAATAACCATCTTCACCCACTCTAAATTCAACTGAACGATGGTGCGATTTACCGCCCGGTGCCGCCACTTTAAAATAGCCGTTATCTACTGTCAAAATATGTGAATCTTCAGTTTGCTCAACCAATACATTGTGCGTTGCCGACGGTGGCGGAACGATGTTGCCATTGACCTTTGACACCAACACACTGGCAAATTCTTCGTATTGCGCAATGTCACGCTTATAACCGGTCGAATTGATATTGGCCAGATTATTTGACATGACATCTAAAGCACGTGTATTTTGCTCTAGTACAGTTGAAACTGTGTATAGCCCTCTTAGCATACTACCTCCTATTTACTGTCAATAATATCGGCAAAGCGAGCTAAAAACTTAATAAAAAAAAGAAAAATCTAGCCAATTTGTTAGATTTTTCTAGGTTTTTTGCAAGTAATTTATAACTATTATGTAAAAACGTGCTTAAAAGCGACGATACGATGCCTGTTCTTGCGATTTTTCATATAGCGAAATGTGGTCAAGTGACATACCTGTGCCTTTGGCGACACAGCTGACGGCATCTTCAGCAATGTAAATTGGAATACCAGTACGCGATTCTATTAATTTATTGAAGCCGTGTAACAGAGCGCCACCACCAGTCATAATAATACCGCTTGCACTAATGTCAGAGGCCAATTCTGGCGGTGTCTTTTCCAGCACGGCGTGCACAGTATCACAAATGGTGTTAATCGGTTCGTAAAGCGCTTCCATTATTTCTTCAGAAGTAACGTTTTTAACGCGTGGTAAGCCAGTGATAAGGTCGCGACCGCGGCAGTCCATCGATACCGGTTTAACGCGCGGATAAGCGGTGCCAATATTAATTTTCATCTCTTCGGCTGTGCGTTCACCAATTAATAGATTGTGATTTTTGCGCATATAGCGAATAATCGCCTCGTCAAACTTGTCGCCGGCAATTTTGATTGATTTACTTACAACGACGCCACCCAGTGAAATAACGGCAATGTCCGACGTACCACCGCCGATATCAATGACCATGTTGCCATCTGGCTTTTCAATATCTAAACCGGCACCAATTGCGGCAGCAATTGGTTCTTCGATAATAAATGTCTTAGCGCCACCGGCTTCTGTTGACGCGTCAATAACGGCACGACGTTCTACTTCGGTAACGCCACTCGGCACACATACCATAATTTTAGGTCTGAAAAAGCGCCTTTTACCGCATGTTTTATTGATAAAATATCTGAGCATGCGCTCGGTAACGTCATAGTCAGAGATAACACCGTCTTTCAAGGGGCGAATCGCCACGATATTGCCCGGTGTTCTGCCCAGCATGCGCCTTGCCTCTTCACCGACAGCCAATACTTTATCGGTATTTTTATCAATGGCAACCACCGATGGTTCTTGTAGCACAATGCCCTTGCCCTTGATATAGACTAATACATTGGCAGTTCCTAAATCGATGCCAATTTCTGCACCAAAACCAAACATGAATACCTCCTGTTAATCCACTATGCGCGTTATCGAAACGCCCAGTTCAATTAATTTATTTTCTATTTTGTTATAACCGCGATCAATATGACTAATATCGTGAATATGCGTTTCACCTTCGGCAATTAAGCCCGCCAAAATTAAGGCCGCCCCGGCCCGTAAGTCTGTCGCCTTAACATGTGCACCTTGCAGTTTAATATCGCCGCCAATAATGGCACTGTGGCCTTCTATCTTAATATTGGCGCCCATGCGGTTGAGTTCGCTGACATGCATAAAGCGATTTTCAAACAGCGTTTCCATTACCACGCTACTGCCCTTGGCCTTGGTTAGTAAGACCATAAATTGGGCCTGTACATCGGTTGGAAACCCAGGGTGCGGCAATGTTGTAATATTGACGGCGTCCAACTTGCCGCTGCTGCGAACGCGAATGCTGTCGTTGTATTCTTCAATTGTTACACCGCACTCTCTTAATTTGGCGACGACGGCGCGCAAGTGGCTTGGTTCAACTGCTTTAACCAACACATCACTTTCTATTAAGCTCGCCAGCACCAAATAAGTGGCCGCCTCAATGCGGTCGGGCAACACACTGTGCGACGTGCCATTAAAACTGTCGACACCGACAATTTTCACGGTATCCGTGCCGGCACCAGATATTTTGCCGCCCATTTTATTGATAAAATTCGCCAAGTCGATAATTTCGGGTTCTTTAGCGGCGTTTTCAATATAGGTTGTACCCTCTGCCGTGGTTGCCGCCATCATAATGTTTTTGGTGGCGCCAACACTGGGAAAGTCTAAATAAACCGAATTGCCAATCAATTTGTCAGCTTTGGCTTGTACTGACCCGCGGCTGAATGTTATTTCAGCACCGAGTGCTCGAAAACCTTTTAAGTGTAAATCGACCGGTCTTTCACCAATTGCACAGCCACCCGGCATCGGTACGCGCGCCAAGCCGGTACGCGCTAAAAGCGGCCCCATAACATCAAACGACGAGCGCATTTTACTGACAAATTCATAGGGCGCTTCATTGTTGATAATCTGGGGGGTTTTAATGGTCATCACACTGCCGGAACGCTCAACAGTTGCGCCAAGCGCCGAGATAACTTCTGTCATTACACTGACATCTTTCAAATTTGGAACATTTTCTATATGACATTCACCAGCTGTTAAAAGGGCAGCCGCCATCACCGGTAATACGCCATTTTTGGCGCCATCGACGACAATTTCGCCCGCTAGTTTAGTAGCTGGTCTAACGATAAATTTTGGCACATTTCACTCCTTAATAAAATTGTACATTACACATCATTATACCACAATCAGAGGGCGATAAAAACCATTTAATAAAAAAGATTTTCTAACAATTCAAAGCGCTAAAATGGCAACAAAAAAATGCCGATTGACAAATATTAAGCCTCTGTTACGTTTATAAAATAAATACCCATTTTTTTAAAAAGCATGCTAATATGTAAGTGTTGAATTTGTTTGGCAAAATATAACAAAAAGTAGAAAGGATTTCAACAATGAAAAATAAGTTTATCATCTATTTACTTTGCGTTTTTCTAATCACTGTCAGTAGTATCGCCTTCGCCGATAACGAAGTGCAAGCGGAAGAAAAATACCCGCCGGTTACCGTTAAAGTTGGCGAAAAAAGTTACGACGTCTACTTGGTTTGGGTGGATCTAAACGACCCGCTTATTAAGGTTGACTTATCGCTTGCCAAAAATAAAATTGGCACAGTCGAATCATTAATGGACCTCAGCCAAAGCCGCGATGACGACGAAGAAATTATCGCCGCAATTAACGCCTCGTTTTTTAACATGAAGCCCGATTCGCAACCGGCCAGTACGCTAATACTGGACGGCGCCATCGAACACATCGCCGAGGGCGGCTCGATTGTCGGTTTTGACGGTGACAATAAAATGCACAGTGACATTGTTGGCATTAAAATAGAGGGCTCGGTTAACAACCAGTGGGAGGCACCCTATAATTGGGCGTCTTGGAATATCAACCACCTCTTCTACCAACCGGAAGCAATGATGATTTTTGATAACCATTATACTGGTGAGTTTCCAGAAAGCCCCGTATACGTTGTCGCTGTCGACCAACACAATGTCGTCGGCAAGTACGACCACATTCCCGACATACCAAAAAATGGCTATATTATTGTGCAGAGAAAACCGCAATTTTTAGACTTGTTTAACATTGGCGACCGCGTCGACTTTAAGTTTAGCACCGTAAAAAAAGACGCCAATGGTCAATTAACCGATATGCCACTGCCCTTTAACAATATTGAAAACGCCGCCGGCGCCGGCCCAATGCTAATTAAAGACGGCAAAAAAGTACTAAACGCCAAAGCAGAGGGCTTTAAGATTGCCAAGTTTAACAGCGGTGCCGCCAAGCGTTCAATGATTGGCGTCAACCAAGACAATGACTTGGCGCTACTCGTCAGCAAACAGCGCATTACGCTCAACGAACTATGCGACATTGCCTTACAACTGGGTCTGACAGAAGCCTTTAATTTAGATGGCGGCGGTTCTTCCGGGTTAGTTTTCAAGGGCGACTACATGGTTGAACCAGAGCGCAAAGTCAGCAATGCCTTTGTCATCAAAAAACTAAAAGAACAGCCAATCAGACTGGTCTTAAATGACAACGAAGAATACTTCGACAGTTATCCGTTTATTTACACGGCAAAAGAAGCCAAGCCACGCACCATGGTGCCACTTAGGGGCATACTGGAAAAAATCGATGCCAATGTCAAATGGGACAGCGCCAACAATAAGGTTATCGTAGAGCGCTTCGGCTCAGAAATTGTCTTTAGCGTTGGCCAAAAAGAAGTTACTGTCGATGGCAAGAATTACCTAATGGACGTACCACTGCTTATTCACAAAGACAGAAGCTATGTTTCGGTGCGCTTTTTAACCGAATTCTTTGGCGGTACCGTCGAATGGCATGACGCCAAAAAAATTGTTGACTTAACACTGCCGACCGTCGAAAAGACCTACGCCAAAGCGGAACACTATTTTAATAATAAAGATTACGCCGAGGCACTTGACCAATATCAAAACGTGCTACAGATGTTCCCGCAGCACGTTTCAGCACTAAAAAAATTGGCTTATATTCACAGTGAAATACTAAATGATCAACGCAGTGCCTTGCCATATTATCAGCGTGTTTTAGAAGTTTTCCCGAAGGATATCGCCACATATAATCAATTGGGCTATACCTACCGCAAGCTCGGTGTAATTGACAAGGCAATTGAAACCTATCAAAAGTCAAATGCCATTTCAGACAACCGCGAAGCGCACTTTCAGTTAGTTCATCTTTATAAAAATAACGATCGCGGTGCAGCAATTGAACACGCCGAATGGCTGCGCAGCACCGCCTTTGATGTCAAGCAGTACAAAGAGGCCGAACTGCTATTAAAAATGTTAAATGAATAATCTGGTTAAAAGCTAATTTTGCTCTGCCAGCGCCGCCCGCTTTAACCAGTTGAAGACACGTACCAGTATGGCAATGACTACTACATATATTAAATAGACGACATTTGATAAGACAAATGCCAGCAGCACGCGTACAATTGAAAGCTGAAGCGGCGTGCGAATGTGTGAAAATGTATTTAATATATCGACTTGACCAATTGCCACCAAAAAGGCGAATACCGGATAGCTCCAGGCGTATTTTCTGCTGTTGACGACACGCATAAAGAAGATGACAATTGGAAAACCAAGAATAAGCGCCTTGCTGCGTGGTCTGGCATATAAGAAATACTCCAGAAAGTTTCTAAAGGTTAGCTCTAGCGAAGCGGTGCCGATATTGCTGTCGTGCCCGCTGCGCAAAAGCAATAGGCCAACCAGTATCAATAAGACAAACCCCACCAAAACTTGCCATATTTTGACGTTTAAGTCGAGCACGTATTTAACTTGCTCGACACGCGTCAAATCTTTTTTTTGCAAAATTTCTTGGCCAAAGTAGTAAATTGCCATGATAAAGGCCGCCATTAGCGGTACCAGCTGTGATACTTTGACGCCCCTAAAAATTGCCATTTCAAGCAAAAACTTACTGTCGGCATAAAAGCTAATTTCAAAGGCCGCACCGGCTAAAGATATCAAAATGGCGCCAAGTAGTACCGCAATGCCTTTAAAAAACACTTTACCGCGCGACAACGGCGTCGCAATATCATACAACTGCCGCGCCTGCCAGACAATATAGTAAATCGACAACATGGCAAAGATAATTGTACTCAATAAACCGAACATTAAATTAAACTGTGCCACTTTTATATTTAGGCCATAGATAAGGCCAATAATAACGATTGCCAAACCACTTAACAGGCCGTTTATTATGTTGGGCAGCACATGGAATAAATTAATTAACAGCAACACCGCCGCCGCAACGCCGAGTGCAACCATGCCAACCAATAGGCGATTAATGTGAAAAGTAGCCATGTAAAAATTCTGTTGCGCGCTGTTCCAGTTATTTGAGATATTTGCAATACCATGGCCCTGTAAGCGCTGCTTTAACACGGTGAAATTGTCTTTGTAATGGCTTGCCGGTACATCGAGCATTTTGCCATCGCGCGTATAAGTTTTAAAAAAGACCACGCTGATATTGCGCTCGGTAATGGCGCGAAAATAAGTATTTGCCACTTCTTCGCCTCGATGATGAAACGGTATTTCATAATCGTAGCGGTCGCGAATATAATCAAAGGTTGAAAAGGCACGAACGGCCTGATAATCCATTTTTTCAACCAGTGGCTTAAGGCCATCTTGTTCGACAAATTCACGCTGTACCGACGTTTCAATCATGACAGCGGCAATATTGCGCGCTTTGAGCTCTGCTGCCAAGTAATCAAGTTCTGTATCGGTACCCAGCACGTCGTTACCACTAAAGCAAATGTAGGGTTGCTGGGAATACTGATCGATATACTGCAATAGTGAATCGATTGCATATTTGGCATCTTGAACGCCATAAACATAGGCCGGTCTAAAGCGTACAGCAAACCCCGCCTGTTTAATGGTGGCAATTTCTTCATCTAAGAAACCCAAACCGACAAATTCAATAATCGAAGCTGTGCGCTGCGCAATGCGCGTGCGCTCGCTAAACAAATCGTACTTCGATAGCGTATTAGTCTTGAAAAAATCGTTTATGCCACCTTCGATAACAATGCTGTTTTCGCCCCTAAAACTAATCTTGCGCTTTTCTGCCAAGCGGTTGGCCATGCGATCGGCAATTAACTTAATACCGGCTGCATCACCCTCTAAAACCAAGTTATTACCTTCAAAGTGAGAATGCAAATTAAAATATCCACTGTTTTCGAGGTTACTAATTGTCATTTCGGTCAAAGTAATTGTATTGACGCCGACATCGCGCCAATTCGCGAGCGAATCAGTTATTGTTTTACCTTCAAAACTGGCCATTTTTTGTACTTCTTCATAGGGCATCGTTATTTCATAAAAGCGTTCAGGGGCTTCAACTGTATAACGACGATAGCCGACAAAAAGACCTGTTACAAAGCTAATCAATATAATGCCGATAAATAGTTTTTTCCAGTTCATAGTGACTCCTAAATTTACAGTTAGCAACGCTGTTATATTCTGCGCGTCATAATGACTTTTAAGGCAAACGCTGGCAATTTTGTCATGCGTTTAATGCGGCTTGGCTCTTGTATTAACCGATAAAACCATTCTAAGCCAATGCGCTGAACCCATTGTGGGGCGCGCTTGACATGCCCGGCCCAAAGATCAATGCCGCCGCCAATGCCAATTAGTACTTTACAATTTAATAGACGTCGATACTTGTGAATCCACAGTTCTTGTTTAGGCGAACCCAAGCCGACAAACACCACATCGGGTTTTAGTAAGTTAATATCGTCGATGACGGCAATTTCAGTTTCGTCGTCAATATAGCCGTGATGCGTGCCAAGAACTTTCATATTGGGATACTTTTCAGTTAGCTTAAAGGCGGCCACCTCTGCCACTTCTGGCTTGCCGCCAAATAAATAGATAGACCCCTTTTTAGTGTTGAGAAATTTAAACATGCGTTCGGCTAAATCAACGCCACAGACGCGTTCGCTTAAACCCAAGTGATGTACTTTAGAAGCATAAACTATGCCAATGCCATCAGGTACAACTAAATCACCCGCCAGTAGCGCTTCTTTTAAATCGCTGTTTTCTTGTGCATTGAGCACCATTTCGGGGTTCGGGGTAAATATTGCCGATGTCGTGTCGCGCTTTAACAAACTGACAAAGCGCTCAAAGGCCTTTTCTTTTGTTACATTGTCAAAGCGCACACCAAATATTTTAACTTGTTCAGCCATTATTCTACCATCCATTGTTTTATAATTTCAATTTGTTGCTTAGCAATACTGCGATTATGCGCCACTGCTTTCGCTAAATGTGCCTTTTCTTGCTCATAATGATCTAATATTGCCATGACACGGGCATCAATTTCTGCAAAACTAATGGCGCGCATATCAAGCGCTTCGCGCTCTAATAACTGTTTCATAAAGCCTTCAATTTTCGGATCATAATTAATTGCAACCACTGGCGTACCCATTGCAGCTGCTAAAATAAGGGCGTGTAAGCGCATGCCAATTAACAACTTGGCATCCTTGATAGCAGCCAATACGTCATTTAAATCATGTGCTACGGCAACCGTGTTTTCACCAACTTCAACTAATGGCTGCATTTGCTTAACATCGTCAGGCGCTTTCATTGCGACTAGTTTAACGCGATACCCCAACTGATTTAGACGAACGATGTATTGCTGCAATACCAACATGGTTTGTTCGCTGTGTTGCCAAGGGCGCAGGGCAATCGCGACAAAGGGCTGTTCGCTATCGTTTTCTGACAGCTGCGGCTGATAATCAAATGCGCAATCAACACCGTTAAACACGCGTTTACAACCATAGTTCAAATAAGCCTGATAGGCATCTGCATCGCGGGCGATAACACCATCGATATGTGGCATAAACCACTTTAACAAACGCTGATTAAAGCGCTTGGTAATTGGCCCAAAGCCATTACCTAACAAATAAACCCGCTTACCCAGCATTTTACCCATTATCAAAATGCTCATGTAATAGAAAAATGATTTTGAACTGGTAATATCTTGCAATATACTACCACCGCCGACAATAATAATATCTGACTCGGCAATTTGTTTGATAATTCTAATATTTTTGCTGCGTGAAACGGCCGTTACAGCGTGAATCGCTGCTGTTTTTTTGGCATTGTAGCTCAGTACTTTAAAAGTGTATTGTGCATTACCTAGCGACTTCAAAATTGAGGCTAGTAACACCTCGTCGCCTATGTTGTCGTAGCCGTAAAAGCCTAATAAAAATACTCTCATTTAATAACCACTATCTATTTTATAACTATGTATTCGCCTTTTATCATAATCCAAAACGGATCGCTGTCTTCTGTTACTGTCAGGCCACGGCCATCGCGCCGCGGGCAGAGCATATGATGATTGAGCGGTATTACCTGATCGCTTTCAATATCTACGCCACTGGTCAAATCGGGCATATTATTGTTGTCCGGATCAATTAGTGTCGCTGTGCCACGCCTGACAATAAACTCAGTAGATGCGCCAAACACAATTTGCGTGCCAGGTTCAAATTGTAGCACTTCAAATAGTTCGGCACTGTTTTCTTGTGGGCTAGTTTGATTATTCTGATTATCTTCAAGCATGGTCACCAGTTCGCTCTTTAACTGATCTAATTTAGTTTCTAAATAACTAACCGAAACCAGCGGGTCGTCTTCTGAACCGGGGGCGGCAAAAACCACAAGCAATGAAATGGCAATTGCCAAAATTATAAATATCATTTTACGTTTCACGATAACCGCCTTTCATTAACTGCAAAACATCGTCATGCCAAGCCTGCATTTGGCCTGCGCTTAAATAACAGCGTGGTATGCGCTTACCGATCATGCAAACGATTTCATAATTGATTGAATTGAGCGCATCGGCCACCTCATCAATCGATTTAAATTGCTGATTATCCTCACCAAATAGTGTTACAATGTCGCCAATTTTGATATCTTTATTGGCCGCTATCATACATTGGTCCATACAGATGCGCCCAACAATCGGCAACCGCACGCCGTTGTACAAAACATCGCTCTTGCCGCTCAACCTTCTGCTAAAGCCGTCGGCGTAGCCAAGTGGTAAAGTAGCAATTATCTGTTCAGTTGGCGTGCTGTACTCATGCCCATAGCTAATGCCAATGCCACTCGGTAGCGTTTTTACATTGGCAACTCTGGCGCGCAAGCTCATTACTTCTTTTAATGACACTTTGCTCGTGTCGACATCGGGCGATGGATACAGCCCGTACAGCATAATACCAGCACGCACCATATCAAAGTTATACTGTGGTAAATCGATAATTGCCGCCGAATTACTGACGTGCTTAACGGCAATTTTAAAACCGGCATTTTCAATTTTTTCAACTACTTTTAAATAGCGCGATGCTTGCAAATGGGTAAATGATTTATCGACTTCATCGGCCAGTGCAAAGTGCGTGTAAACACCTTCAATGTCGAGGTTTTTTAATTCAAAGCAGCGCACTGCTGCATCCGTTTGGTCGTTCCACAAAAAGCCCAATCGGCTCATACCGGTATCAATTTTTAAATGCACTTGTATTGTCGTCTGATTGGCCGCAGCAAAATCATTATAATACTGCGCTTGTTCAATGTTGTAAATCGTCTGGGTCAACTGATATTTAGCAACGTCAGCGACCAATTCATTTGGCGTATAGCCCAATATTAATATTGGCGTAGTCGGGTAGTTGTGCCTTAGTCGAATAGCTTCTGACAGCGTTGCCACGGCAAATCGATCAGCCCCATTGTCAAGTAGCGTTTGCCCTATTACTGAGGCGCCGTGGCCATAGCCATCAGCTTTAATAACTGCCATAATTTTGGTGTTTTTAGCCGTTACTCGTCTCACTTCTTTGATATTATGGGCGAGATTGTCCAAATTTATTTCTGCCCATACTGGTCGCGTTTCTATCATAGTCAGCTCCTATTTTTCACGTAACTATTCAGTCGCTGCACGCCAGTATATCATCTCGACTAAAACAATGGTAAAATAGAGAACGCTCGCTTTTAAAACCCGAGAGTTCTCGATTATGACTTCACCGTCACTCGAAATGACAACTTGACTGAATTGACAAGTTACTTCACGTACAATATTACCAATAGTCTGGCCATTTTGCAAATATTAAATCAAGCGAAAAGACCTCTGATTCAGTTCACTGTCTCTGCGGCAGTCTTCAAAGGCCTTATTTCATAATAATCTGGGATTGCTATTAATTTTTAATTTTTTACTAAAATGCTTAACGATAAAAATAATCGCCTTCAATTTCTTTGTAAAAGTCTTCTTTTGGCTTCCATTTAAATGGTTTCAAATTGAAGTAAAGGCAGTCATCGACGACATTTTCGCCTTTAAAAGCGTGTATTGCAGCGGTTACAGCCAAGCCATTGGGGTCGATATTATCAAAGTTCTCATAATATGCTGGCGGAAATTGCCCCTTTGCCTTTATAACATTGTATACTGTATCGGGGAAGTGTTCACTTTTAACGCGATTCATCACCACACCAGCAACGGCTAAGTGCTTGTACAAGCTATTGCCACGTGCTTCGAGGCTAATAATTCTGGCTAACCACAAGACATCGTCAGCATCTTCTGCTGCAATTAGACGCGCTTGGTCGTTAAAATTAATCGCTGTGTCGACAATACTAAATGTGTGTAGTCTTTCATCGTAACTGATGGTGGCACCAAAAAATTTGGCAAAATAGTCGATTGGCAAAAAGATACGGCCATTGCGTACAATTGGCTTAATCGGCAAAGCGACACCGACATATTTATTGTCGCGATACATTTTGACGCAATCATCAGCAACGATTAAGCGCTGACCAAATTTAATAAAATGTGCCGACTTGCTGGCTGCTTCCCATTCAGTTATCACGCGTAAGCCATCGGCTAATTGTCGCGCTGGCGCATAGTAGACCCCATCTTCAACAAAAATGCCCTCTGCTTTAATATATGTATCATTTACCTTGACCAATATTGGAAATGTGTAAGCAAATGCCGCCTGAAAGACCAATAACAACACTATTGGTACCATTAAAAAACGCTTTTTCATATTTACCCTCCTGTTTAATAAAGGATTTTATCACAAATATCAAAAAGCGCAAAGAAAATGACTATATTGTAATCGAATAGTAATCTGAATAATCGCTAAATATAGTGCGATTCATCGGCCAAATCGCCAAATTGTTGATCTATTTTATAGAGCTTTGCACTGCGCTGCTTAAAAAAATTTTGGGCAACTTGTGGAAATAGAGCATAACTTAGAACGTCTTCATCACTTTCCACGTATTCGCCAATTTCGCGTTTTAAATTTTCAAACTGCGCTGCCAATTCGTCGGCTGGACGATGTTTAATTGGCTGTTCATCGCCAATAATTTTCGTAATTATCTGCTGGTCAATCGGCGCCGGCGACTTGCCGTATTTACCGCGTACATATTCCCTTACTTCACTGGGTATCATCTTATAGCGCTCACCCAATATGACATTAAAGACGGCCTGCGTACCAACCATTTGGCTCATTGGCGTGACAAGTGGCGGATAGCCTAAATCGGCGCGCACTTTTGGCACTTCTTTTAAGACATCTTCGTATCTGTCCAATGCATTTTGTGCTGTTAACTGAGCAACCAAATTTGACAACATGCCGCCTGGCACTTGGTAAATTAATGCATTGCTGTCAACACTGAGCATTTTGGGGTTAATCTGGCCATTGGCTAAATAGCGATCGCGCAATTTTCTAAAGTGATCAGCTACGACACTAAGCGCCGTTAAATCAAGCCCAGTATCGAAAGCCGATTCAGCCAATGTGGCAACGAATGCCTCAGTTGGTGGCTGCGACGTGCCCGATGCCAAAGGCGATATTGCCGTATCGATAATATCGGCACCTGCTTCAATGGCGCGCAGGTACATCATACTGGCCAAGCCACTGGTTTCATGCGAGTGGATTTCAAGTGGCAAATCGACCGTTGCCTTTATTTCGCGCACGAGCTGCTCGCCGGTATAAGGTGTTAAAATACCCGACATATCTTTAATGCAAATTGAATCGGCGCCAAGCTGAGCGTAGGCCTTGGCCAAATCAACAAATGTTGAAACTGTATGAACAGGGCTTGTCGTATAGGCAATCGCCGCTTGTGCGTGGGCCCCCTCGCGCTTGGTAACTTTAATGGCCAACTCAAGATTGCGCGGGTCGTTAAGCCCGTCAAAAATACGAATAATGTCAATGCCATTGGCCACCGAGCGTCCAATAAAAGCCTCGACGATGTCATCGGGATAATTGCGATAACCCAGTAAGTTCTGACCGCGCAACAACATTTGTAATTTTGTGTTTTTTACGTGCTTTCGAATTGTGCGCAAGCGCTGCCAAGGGTCTTCATCTAAATAGCGTAGGCAGCTATCAAATGTTGCACCGCCCCACATTTCAAGTGCGTAGTAGCCAACTTGGTCAAGCGTTTCTAAAATTGGCAACATGTCGTCAATTGTCATGCGCGTCGCCAATAGCGACTGGTGCGCATCGCGCAAAACGGTTTCTGTTATTTTAATGCTCTTTTTCATTATTTGGGTATTCCTTCCTTCAATTTCTTTAACAATACCATTAAAACGCTAAATCGACAAAAAGTAAATATTATATGCAAAATTATTTTATTTATAATATTTTTTTGTTTTTTCATTTTAAAAAAACAAATTATATCTTTTTATTTCACATAAAAACCCGGATACTTAGCATCCGAGTTTTTATGTGATATTTTAAAGCGATTTAAATATGCGCACCGCATGTTCCGCGGTAAACCCATAGGTTTTGAATAGTTCGCCGCCCGGTGCTGACGCGCCAAAGTGATCAATGCCAATTACTTTGCCGCCATCGCCAGCATAATACTGCCAGGGTCTGGTAATACCAGCCTCCATTACAAGGCGCTTTTTAACAGCTTTTGGCAATACTTCTTCAATGTATGCCTTATCCTGTGCTTCAAACTGTTCAATCGACATCATACTGACGACGCGCACATCGATTTGTTCGAGCGAAAGCAAGCGCTGTGCTTCAACTAAAACATGTAATTCACTGCCAGTGCCAATTAAAATACCATCTGGCTTTGCGCCTTTTTCCGGACTGATCACATAGCCGCCGCGCGATGCGTTGGGATTAACCCCTGCCAACGATGGCAAGTTTTGACGCGACAACACAATGACAGAGGGTCCGTCTTGATTTTTAAGCGCTGACAACCAAGCGTAAGCCGTTTCGGTTGCATCGGCCGGGCGATATAATTTGACATTTGGTATGCTTCTGAGCATAAATAAATGTTCAATCGGCTGGTGGGTTGGGCCATCTTCGCCAACGCCGATGCTATCGTGTGTAAAGACGTAAATAACCGGCAATTCCATTAAGGCTGACAGGCGTACTGATGGCTTAAGATAATCTGAAAATACCAAAAATGTTGAAGCAAAGGCACGTAGCCCGCCGTGCAGCACAATGCCATTGGCAATTGCCGCCATGGCGTGTTCACGTACGCCAAAGAATACATTATTGCCATCGCGATTGTCAGCCGTAAAATTGCCCATACCCTTTAAATAGGTTTTAGTCGAACCATTGAGATCTGCCGAACCGCCCATTAAATTGGGCACAATCGGCGTAATGGCGTTCATAAAGGCACCACCTGAACTGCGCGTTGCCTGATCGGGCTTTAAGACATCCCAAATATCAGCACGACAGAATTTGGCGTCATCGATTTTATAATCGTGCCAGGCTAGCCATTCGTCATATTTTTCAGGATATTTTTTGCTGTAGTCTTCTAAGATTTTTTCCCAATTAAAGCGCGCCAATTCGCGTTCGTCAATAATTGTTTTCATGGCGTCGTAAACTGACTGTTCAACCGCAAATGGCGTATCTTGATTAAGGCCATAGGCTGCCTTGGTTAATTCTATTTCATCGGCACCAAGTGGCGACCCATGCACAGCCGATGTGCCAGCTTTATTGGGGCTACCATAGCCAATAACGGTTTTTACCATGATTAGTGTCGGTTTGGTTAAGTCTTGCTTGGCCAGTTTAAGCGCGTTGTCAATTGCCGCTACATCGTTGCCATCGGCCACCTTTAGCACTTGCCAGCCATAGGCCAAATAGCGCTTTTCAACGTCTTCTGTAAAGGCAATATTGGTTGAGCCATCAATTGTAATGCCATTGTCGTCGTATAATACAATGAGTTTGCCCAATTTTAAGTGCCCCGCCAATGATGAGGCCTCAGAAGTTATACCTTCCATTAAACAGCCATCACCTGCCAATGCATAGGTATAGTGGTCTACCAAAGCGATATCTTCGGTATTAAACTTTGCTGCCAAACGCGCTTCGGCAATTGCCATACCAACTGCCATGGCAAGCCCTTGCCCAAGTGGCCCAGTTGTCGATTCAACCCCCGGGGTAACACCGTATTCGGGGTGTCCCGGCGTAATTGATTGATATTGGCGAAAGTTTTTAATGTCGTCGAGCGTTACTTCATAGCCAAATAAGTGCAACAGAGCATAGTGCAGCATTGAGCCATGACCAGCCGACAAAATAAAGCGATCGCGATTTTTCCAGTTTGGTTCTAAGGCACTACTTTTTAAGTGCTTTGCCCATAGTGTATAGCCAATTGCCGCCGTCCCCATTGGTAAACCAGGGTGTCCAGAATTGGCTTTTTCTATTGCATCGATACTCAGGCTGCGAATGGTGTTGATAATTTTTTGTTCAGGAATCATAGTTACCTCCTTTTTATCTTAGTAGTCGCATTGCATTTTTTATATCATCAGGTAATGGCGAATTTATTACAACATCACCTTTACGCGGCGTTTTAAAGTGCATTTCGGTGGCGTGTAGTGCCTGTCTTTTAATAGCCACCCGTTCAAATGATCCATACAGGTCGTCGCCAACTATTGGATGACCTATATAGCTCATATGTACCCGTATTTGGTGGGTACGACCCGTTTTTATTTGTAATTTGACAAGTGCCGTATTGCTAAGCTGCTCAACGACGCGGTATTGCGTTAAAGCCGGCTTGCCAGCAGCGCTAACTGCCCGCTTTATCTGGCTGTCATCAGCAAGGGCAATCGGCTGGTCAACGCAGCCTTCTAGTTTGTTAAATTTACCGTGTAATAACGCCAGATAGTATTTTTCAACGCGATTTTCGATAAATTCTTGTGAAACCATATTTTGAGCATGCGGGTTTTTGGCAAATAAGATAATGCCTGACGTATCTCTGTCTAATCGATTAATCAGGCGCGGCTTATAGTTTTCGCCCTTTTGTCTTGCATAGTAACAAAGCGCATTGGCCAATGTGCCATCTGCAACGCCCTTTGTCGGGTGCGCCACAATGCCCACTTGCTTATTGACCGCCACAATGTCATAGTCTTCGTAGAGAATATCCAGTGCAATATTTTGCGCTGTAATACCATGCGGTTCGTCTTCCATTTTAATTTTTATAACATCGCCGATGCGCGCCTTGGCATTGAGCGATATCACATGATCATTAACCGTTATCGCTGTACGTCGCTTAAGTTGTCGATAAAGTCGCGAAGACACCGCAATATCTTCAAACAAGTGCTGTCTAATCGTCTTATTATCTGTTGTTACCTTATAGATTAACGTATTGTAATTCCCGGTTATCATCGCCGCTCCACTACTATATCTTGCATATTAAACAACCACAGCTCAGGCTGCTATTAGTATAACATACTTACGCGCAAACAATAAAGACCTCAACTGAATAAACAGCGAGATCTCGTATAATAAAAACGTAACCACTAAGCCAATAGTTTAATGCAGAACTTGATTGAACGGTCTGTTTTATCGTCTCGACTACGCCTGAAATGACAAGCTCGACTGAATCATCACGCAATTAAACGGCAAATTTCAATGCCAAATTAGCTTTAGTTGACTGTTCATTAATAAAGATAAACTTATTGAAATTGGCACTACAAAAGTCGTAAAGCTGTTTAATATCAGTTGTCGTTTTGCCAAAATCAATAATTTCAACCAAAACCTCTTCCCACCCCATGCGCTTTAATTCAAATACCGCATCTTCAGAAATGAGCTCTTTCGGCACCGAACCAAAAATATTGCCATTGATTACCTGATGCGCTGTCCAAAATTGATTGTGTTGATCAATTGCGCCGGCTCGCGCCAACTGATGCGTGCGCTCGCGCGAAAAGTTTTCTAAAAAATTACCCGAATAGGGATTATTAGTATAGACCGGTTTATATAAAAACGGAATTGTATTGATGCGTTTAAAATAAACGCCAGTCTCTTTTTGTTCGATCATCGAAACTGTATTGGCAATTTCTTGAGCTGTGTCGGCAATTACCCGCGCCATGTGTTTTATGACGTCAACATCATTAATTGCCACTGCGTGCTCAAGCTGTAATACCGAATGTTTAAGTGATTCAATTTTAGCGCTCACTAGCCGCTCCTCGTTCATTATTCCTTGCTAATTTCTTTACGTTTATTATACCAAACTTTTATAATTTTTTATAGCTTTTCTTACTAAAAAAACAAAAAAATCTACAATATGTTGATAGTTTTGCGTTTTTTTATACCATATGTTGGTGAATGTGGAAAACTGCCAGCATTTTTATATCTGTCCCCCAAAAAATAGCTTGCCAATAAACAGTTTACTTTGTCAATACGGTAAGTTATAATGGATTAAATTAAAAATTACAGAGTAGCAAGCGTAAAGCGATTATATAATTAAACCCAGAATATCACACCACTAAGCAAAGACCGCATCTATCTTTGCAATTATCTGGGTAAAAAAAACTAAAACAGAATTTGATTAAGGAGAATTTATGAATGCACTGACGTACGCGCTGTACCCTCAAAAAGATAGTGTTCCCAATATTATTAAAAAAATAAAAGCGAACCCGCAAATAAAATTTGTTTCGCTGGTCGCCGTTGACTTAGGCAACAACCACACCGATGTTAAAATACCAATTAAGCATTTAATCAATGACTATGCGAATTTCTTGCAAAAAGGTATTCAAACCGACGGCTCCAGCGTTACATTGCCTCGTATCGCCGAGGTTAACAATGGTAAAGTCGATCTGATACCAGATGATTCAGTAAAGTGGTTTGTCGATTATAACTACGACCTTATTGACCACGAAACTGGCTTACCAGTTGGCACACTGCTAATTCCGGCCTTTATTCGCCATGAAGGACAATATGTAGGTTCGCGCGCGATCCTTAAAAAGGCGGTTGACCACTTTGAAACAGAAACGCTGCGCCTGATAAAGCAGCACCCGCAAGCTGTTGCCGAACTCGGCTTAGAAGACGCCGAACAAATTGCCAAAGTAAATTTAACCGTTGCCACCGAGCTGGAATTCTGGGTCAGGACGCCCGATACATCGGCCAATATTGAAGCATTGTCGACCTCGCAATCACTTAAAGAACAGTACTGGAAGCGCACCGTCGGCAAGGTGCGAACAGCGCTAGAAAGGGCCTTGCTCAATTTAAAAAATTTCGATTTTCAACCAGAAATGGGCCACAAAGAAGTTGGCGGTATACAAGCGCGCCTCAAAAAAGCAAATGACTTTGGCCATGTTATGGAGCAACTGGAAATTGACTGGCGCTACGATTCGGCGCTACAAGCAGCCGACAACGAAATGTTTGCACGCGACATCATTACAGATACATTTGTTCGAGAAGGGCTCGAAGTATCATTTCGCGCCAAGCCAATTGAAAGCGTTGCCGGCAGTGGTGAACACCACCATATAGGGGCCAGTGTTACGACGACAGATGGTAAAATTATTAACCTATTTGCACCGCAAGACGAAAAGAGCGACTTTTTAAATAGCTTAGGCTATGGTGCCTTAATGGGTATTTTGAACAACTACGAAATTATTAACCCCTTTATTACATCGACCAACGATGCCTTTAATCGCCTTAAACCGGGCTTTGAAGCACCTGTTTGTATTGTCGGTTCACTGGGGCATAGCGTTACTGAACCATCGCGTAACAGAACCGTTTTAATCGGTTTAGTACGCGAAAACGAGCAGCCCCTAGCAACCCGTTTTGAACTGCGTTCGCCCAACCCAATGTCTAATACTTACTTAGTTGTCGCCGGCGTTTATCAGTGCGTAATCGACGGCATGGCTTACGCTTTGGGCAATGAACGCAGCAATGCAGAACTGCTGAACGAATTGACCAAAGCACCGGGGCGAAATTATGGCTATTTGGCCGCTGACAGGCAGTATATTTGTGAAAATGACGTGTTTGACGATTACGACCAAGCCGAGCGCGACCGCCTATTTGGCAAGCCACCGGCCAATGTTTTTGAAAACCTCAGCTACTTTAACGAAAATGCTGCAAAATCGCAATTATTAAAGCGCGGCGATGTCTTTAGCGATACCATTATTGCTTCCTATCAAGAAACACTGCTGTCGCAATGGGCTACTGAATTGGGGTCGCGCATTATTCCCGAGGGTATGACTTTAGTTCGACAATCGCGCCAAATACACGAAAACAATTACGGCGTGGTTGACATTGACGTCGTCAGATGGGAAAAAATCGAAAAGCTGCGCCACGCCCTAATGAAAGATTCAATGGCCAACGAAAGCATATTTACGCAAATTAAAAAGGCGATTGCCGAAGAAGATTACGAGACGGTATCGCAACTGCAAATTGAAATGTCAGATAAGTTAAGCGAACTCAATAAACTTTATCAAGTTTATAAGCATAATTTATTTGTTGTTGAATAGTAATCACAGCAAAGCAAAAAACGGTTGCACAATGGCAACCGTTTTTTGCTTTAGAATATTATTCTTCGTAGAGGCGTCTTTCGGCAACTTCGCGCTGTAGTTCAGCAATTAACTGTTCTAAACTGTATTCGTAAATACGCGGGTTGCCCTTTTCATCTTGAATAAAGTGGCGCACTGAGAACTTGCCTTCTGCCGCTTCTTTATCGCCAATAACCATCATATATGGCACTTTTTCAACTTGGGCTGCTCTAATTTTATAGCCGACTTTTTCACTTCTTTGGTCTAAGTGAACCCTAAAACCGGCTGCCTTTAACTGCTCGTAAATGCCCTCAGTAAATTCGATATGGCGGTCACTAACTGGTATTAAGCGTATTTGTTCGGGTGCCAACCACAGCGGGAACTTGCCCTTATACTGCTCAATTAAGTAGGCGACCATGCGTTCCATCGTCGACAGTACACCGCGGTGAATAACAACCGGGCGATGGGTGTCTTGACCGTCTTCGCCAACATAGGTTAAGTCAAAGCGCTCGGGCAACAAGAAGTCGAGCTGAACGGTAGATAGTGTTTCTTCGTTGCCAAGTGCCGTTTTAACTTGTACGTCTAACTTAGGACCATAAAAGGCGGCGTCGCCAATCACTTCAAAATAGGGGAAGCCAATGTCGTCTAAAGCATCTTTTAACATGGCTTCGGCTTCTTCCCACATCTTGTCATCGTCAAAGTATTTTTCTTTGTTTTCAGGGTCGCGGTACGACGCTCTAAAGCGAAACTCTTTGATGCCAAAGTCTTCATACATTGCTAAAATAAGCTCAACAACGCGTTTAAATTCTACTTTTATTTGATCGGGGCGAACAAATAAGTGAGCGTCGTTTAAGGTCATTTCGCGCACACGCGACAGACCACTTAGGGCACCACGGCGTTCGTAGCGGTGCATCATGCCGAGCTCGGCGATTCTGATTGGCAATTCGCGATACGAATGAATTTCACGGTTGTAAATTTCCATATGGTGTGGGCAGTTCATGGGGCGCAGTACTAAAAGTTCGCCATCGCCCATGTCCATTGGCGGAAACATATCTTCGTGGTAGTGATCCCAGTGACCACTGGTCTTGTATAAATTAACATCTGCCAAAACCGGCGTATAGACGTGGTCGTAACCGAGTTCAATTTCTTTATCGACGATATAGCGCTCGATAATACGACGAATCGTCGCGCCCTTTGGTAGCCAAAATGGCAGGCCCGAACCGACGTTTTGGCTAATGTCAAATAGCGCCATTTCTTTACCAATTTTGCGGTGGTCGCGCTCTTTGGCTTCTTCTAACATTTGCAAATAGGCTTCTAAATCTTTTTTCTTGCCATAAGTTGTGCCGTAAATGCGCTGTAACATTTTATTTTTTTCGTCGCCGCGCCAGTAAGCGCCGGCAATTGAAAGCAATTTAATGGCTTTAACTTTTTTAATGTCCTTTAGGTGCGGGCCCTTACAGAGGTCGATAAATTCACCCAATTGATAGAACGAAATAACGCTGCCCTCTGGCAAATTTTCAATTAAATCGACCTTATAAACTTCGTCTAATTTACTAAAGTGTTCAAGCGCCGCTTCGCGCTGCATTTCAGTTCTGACCAATTGATGGCCCTCTTTGACGATTTTTTGCATTTCTTTTTCGATGCCCGCTAAATCGTCAGGTGAAAAGCGGTGTTCGGTATCAAAATCGTAGTAAAAGCCGTTATCTATTGCTGGCCCAATTGCAAATTTTACATCGGGATAAAGGCGTTGTACTGCCAATGCCATAATATGAGCACTGGTGTGCCAAAAAATTGCCCTGCCCTCGGCATCGTCAAAATTGACAAATTTGACTTCGGCATCTTCATCAACGCGCTCTTGTAAACCGCGTGTTTCGCCATTGACGACGGCACCCAAGGTTGTTCGCGCCAAACCCTCTGAAATATCTTTGGCAATATCGTATAACAGAACGCCTGCCTGATACTGTCTGACCGAACCATCTGGTAATGTGATTTTAATCATGTTTCCCTCCTCTTGGTAATAAAAAAGCGACAACAGCCATAGGGCGATCGTCGCGGTTCCACCTAAATTGATACTCTATGCACTTAACGCGTGCGGTCGTCTCTCTTTTTTGCTATTAGCATACTGTGAAAGAAACTGTGGAACTAGTTTTCAGTTCATGATACCAGAACGCTTACACCGACCGTTCTTCGCTAAAGATAGAGCATCAACCTACTCGTTTCCGTCATTGTCTTTATAACATCATATACGCAATGCGTCATCTTGTCAATACAATTAACTTGATATTAGACCAATTTCAACGGCTTTTACAGCCAATTCAGTGCGGTTTCTACACCCTGTTTTTTCAAGTATGTTGTTAATGTACTTTCTAATGGTGTTATACGAGTAATTGAGCTGCTCAGATATTTCTTCATTGCCCATGCCCTTGGCGATTTGTCTAATTATTTCAATTTCTATTTTGCTCAAATCTTTAATTGACACCGCGCCCAAGGCTACATCTAGCGACTCAAGCGGGTAAATACTTTGCCCCGCCATCGTCAAATCCATCACCTCAATCAATTCGTGTTCACCGGCCTCTTTGTACCAAAAACTATCGACGCCAACCGATCGGGCGTATTCAACAAAGCTGTAATCTGCCATTGAAGTAATAATGATAATTTTTATGTTGGGGTATTTTTGCTTGACCCGCTGTGCGGCTTCAATGCCGCTTTCGCCCATCGCAGTATAAATATCCATTAAAATAATATCAACATTATTTTTTACCAAATAGACATCTACCAAAGCCGCATTGTCAGTCATGCCGACAATTTGGTAGCGATCGCTATTTTGAATGTAAAGCCTAAATAATTCGCGTTGTAACGGCTGATCTTCGACGATAATTACATTGTTGACTTGCATACTCTTCTACCTCGGTACCACTAAAATTATCGCAAATTGCGGTGTCTGAACAACTTTAAAACTGCCATTTACTTTCTCTAACGTCTTTTGAATAGACATAAACCCGCCACCTGAACGAATTGGTTTTTTTGATGTCTTGCCATCGTTTTTAAATGTAATTTGATACTCTGTTGCCGTTTCCAAAATGATAATTTGCATATGCTTGGCATCACCGTGTAAGCAAGCATTGATCAAACATTCGCGCCCGACACTAATTAAGGCCCTTTCAATTTCTGAGTGATCGTCGGGCCACTGGCCGGCAATGTCTAATGTAATGCCGACCGACTGTGCAGCCTTTTGCAAGCCCTCAAATAAACCTTGCTGTACAAAAGTATCGCTATTGATCAATAGTTCAATTGAACGTTGCCACATGGTTAGTTCTTTGTCGAGGTTGCCCTGCCCAGTCGACAAATAACGGCGAATTGTCGTCAAGCCCATACCCATTGTATTGTGAATCTTAAACTTGGCATCGAGCACTTCTTCCTGACGCGTAACATTTTCTAATGTCGCCTTTGTTTCAACCATTTTCTTGCGCAGCGCAACAAGCTTTTCATGTTTTTGTAAATGTGTTTGCCTTAATTGATAAAGTGCGCTAATATCAACTGCTTTTATCTGAATGACTTGCGCATGATTTATTTCAATTATTTGTTTACTAAAGCGATAAATTTTACCATTAGAAAAACGCAAAGTCGGCGCATTGTCTACTTCTAGTAGCTCAATTTGGTCATGTATTGCTGTTAAGCTGTGCCAAAAAGCGTGTGCGCTTTGCAAGGTGCCATCGCTCAATTCACGATATAAGTCGTACATTAGCGCATTGGCCAACAGAATAACACCATTCAGCTTGGCAAAGATAATGCCGGTAGGCAAATTGTCAAAACTTTCCTTTATCATGTGTTTTTTATTCATTTTGTCAAAAATCATACTGTGACCGCCTCGACTATGTAAAAGTGCATCGCAACAGCCTCGGCCATTACACTGCGTTCAAAGCGCACATTATACAGCTTAAGCTGTTCAACAAACTGCAGCGAATCGCAATAGGGTTTAAGATCATGACCACGAAACTGCCAAATTAGCTCAAATTGATTATTCTGCTCAGTCCAGAACACTTCTACAGAAGCGTTGCGTTCAAAGTAATATTCCAGTTCATTTTCAAAGTGCGCATAGATCATTTTAAGCAGTTTGCTGCTAAGCATAAAGTCAACGTAGTGCTTGCTCTGAGTTGCTTCATTTTTTAAGCGATAACTAAAAAGGCTTTCCGTAATGGCGTTTTGTAATTCTATTGCGTTGATATTGTCATACATTTCTTCAAGCAAAATAATATTAGACATGCGCTTAATATAAGCGCCAATTAAACTAACGCGCATTAGTGTCACGCGGCGCGCCCTTTCATCATCAGATAATTCATTAATCATTTTATTAATCAGCGCACGTTTGTCATAAATTGCCTGTTCTATCGAATTATAGATACGGTCTTTTTCTCTTAAGACAATTTCTTTTCTGCCCAGCAATATTTCATCTTTTAATAAATCGTTTTCTTGTAATAAGGCCTGATTAATCAATTCAATTTCTTTAATTTTTTCGTTGATATCAGTCATATTGTCTAACCACAAAACGCGCCCCTCGTCGAGCTGCTTTAGACTAAGGCGCCAATTGTCAATATCGCGCTGCTCGCCATCAGCCATCAGTTGATAATTAACGCTATCAATCAATGGTGCCGCCTTAGACTTACACAAAACATCACCATTATCATCGACAATCAGCATCGGAATCGGGCTGTTTTCAAATAATTGTTGATAATTTGAATTCGATGGTATTAAGCCAACATAAATCAAGCTTTCGATCAGTGCAATATAGACAAGGCATTCGGTTACCATAAACTCGACAAAGCCAACACCACTTGAACTGGAGTTAAAACTGTATAAGACTAGATAAATTGCATAAAGCAAAATTACAAATAACGGCAAGACAATGCGCTTATTGGTGTGCGGCAATTTACTCTTGATAATTAGCAAAGTAACAGTGCCGCCAATAAAAAAGACCAACCATACGACAATGGCATACGAGCATGGCTGATATTTTACAACCTCATAGTTAGATTCCCATTCAATAATTTTAAAAATCATCTGGTGTACGCTATTGGTCAATATAACTGCAATTAAACTGCCTGCGATAAAGAAAAACCACCTAATCAATTGCCGATAACGCGCATACAGTTTTTTGTCGAGCGATAGGGCAATTAAAAAAAGCAAAAGCGGCAACAAAATATGCGGAATATAATACATGTACCACGTCAGTTGCCCTATTAGGGGGAAAATGCCCCCTATTTCCCATTTGATGCTTCTAACTGTTACAAAAAATATCATCAAAAGGGCCATCGCTAAACTATAGCGCCGAACATCGCGCTCGATTATCCGGTCTTTAATCGACAGCGCCCAAATTGCCAACAGCGCACTATAACCAGCCCAGCTTACCCAAATATAATAGGGAATCGTCAAAAGTGGGCTAACTCTGGCCAGCGAAAAGAGATAGACGACAAAAACAACTAAAAGAATTGTCGTAATTAGTTTTTTATGCGCTTTTAACTTTTGTTTAATGTCATATTTATTATTCACATCTTAATTATAAAACAAAATAGCCAAAAACGCCATATTGCCCCGACTATTCAAATTATCACAAAATTATAATATTTAACTGTTAAAACTATACACATTTGTGTATAGTTTTTTGTTTTCATTTCTGATACACTTTCAAATAAGAGTGAGATAGTGTTAATAAATCGCGATTTTTAGAGGTTTATGGGCATTCTTGAAAATCTAGTCAAAAATGTGCACACCGGCCAAATATTAATATTTATTTATAATTTAGTTTTTTGGCACAAATCTTGCTATTGAAATTTATTTGGCAATGCACGCAATTAAAAAGGAGGCAGTTATGCAACAAAAGACATGTTTTAAAAAACTAACTTGTATTCTTTTAGCACTTGCCCTTATAATTGGCCTTGTGCCGTTGGGGGCGCTCAATAGCTATGCGGCAAATGACTTTACAGACTTTTCGTTGGGGGGTGACGTAAAGGCCAGCTATAATGCTACCGCTAAGCAATTAACCATTACCGGCAGCGGCACCATTGAATACGCTAAATGGGTGGAAATGGCGCGTAAATTTAATTCAAAATTCTACGTTAGTAGCAAAGAGTGGTCGGCAGGGTGGCGCCGAGGTGCTAGTGAAGACTTTGCCATTATCTTTGACGGTGCTGCCGACCATTCAATTAAGCTCTGTGGCACAGAAAAAAAGAAAAATGGTTTATTTACCAATTTTTCAGGTGACATTCAATTTAAAAAGCAGGTTGACTTGGCACCAAATGTTACCGACCTATCAGATATGTTTAATTCTACGCCAGAATTTAATCAACCGATTAGCCATTGGGATGTTTCAAATGTCACCAATATGAGCCATATGTTTGAAAGCGCCGACGCCTTTAATGGTGATATTGGCAGTTGGAATGTTTCAAATGTTACAAATATGAGCGGCATGTTTGAACACGCCAAAGCCTTTAATGGCGATATTAGCGGTTGGGATGTTTCAAATGTCACAGATATGAGCGATATGTTTAGATGGAACAAAGCCTTTAATGGCGATATTAGCGCTTGGAATGTTTCAAATGTCACAAATATGAGCGGCATGTTTGAATACGCCGAAGCCTTTAATGGTGATATTGGCAGTTGGAATGTTTCAAATGTTACAGATATGAGCGCTATGTTTAGTTGGGCCAAAGCCTTTAATGGCGATATTAGCGGTTGGGATGTTTCAAATGTCACCAATATGAGCCATATGTTTGAACACGCCAAAGCCTTTAATGGCGATATTAGCGGTTGGGATGTTTCGAATGTTACGGATATGAGCCATATGTTTAGTCGCGCCTACGCCTTTAATGGCGATATCGGCGGTTGGAATGTTTCGAATGTTACGGATATGAGCCATATGTTTGAACACGCCTACGCCTTTAATGGCGATATCAGCGCTTGGAATGTTTCAAATGTCACAAATATGAGCGATATGTTTTGGAACGCCGACGCCTTTAACGGCGATATCGGTGGCTGGAATGTATCAAATGTCACAGATATGAGCGGCATGTTTGAACACGCCTACGCCTTTAATGGCGATATCAGCGCTTGGAATGTTTCAAATGTCACAAATATGAGCGGCATGTTTGCGATAGCCAAAGCCTTTAATGGCGATCTTAGTGGCTGGAATGTTTCAAATGTCACAAATATGAGCCATATGTTTTGGAACGCCGATGCCTTTAATGGCGATATCAGCGGTTGGAATGTCTCAAATGTTACAGATATGGGCTCTATGTTTGATAGCGCCGACGCCTTTAATGGCGATATCAGCGGTTGGGATGTTTCAAAGGTTACGGATATGCACTATATGTTTTGGGGTATTAAAGCTTTTAATGGCGATATCAGCGGTTGGGACACCTCAAATGTCCTAAGTATGTACCGTATGTTTAAAAATGCTGTCAATTATCAGCAAGCGATTAAACTAAATATCAGCAGCATTGGCATTAAAGGCGAGCCGTATGACGACTTGACGCGTGCATTTGATAATTGCGCCACATCAAGTATTATATTAGATGCTGGCACGAATGTAGATATTGATGCCGAAGATGCATTTTCGGCTACTCATAACTTAAGCTACCTAGAATTTAGCGGTCTTAAAAATGCTAAAATCGAGGGCTTTGGCGACGATTATATTGTAAAAAATATTACAGCTGGTTCTGAAGAACTTAAAACAAAAGACGAAAGCTATACATTTATTGACAATAATCACTATATTATTAAACTGCAAACACCCAGAAAGACGCCAACACTAACGGCCAATTCTTTAGCAAAAGCCTACGGCAATCAAATTACAGTGGCTGATATTACGGGTAAATCAGCCAAAGATGGCAGCAAAGTTGTTGCGGGCACATGGCAATTTGCCAGCGAAGTCAGTGCTTTTTTAAAACCAGGTACCCATACAATAACGCTTAAATTTGTACCTGATGATACAACAACCTACAAGGCGGCACTGCTTGATATCAAGCTTACAACTTATATGGATAAATCGTCACTAAAGCATGACGGCGCTGGTTTTAAACTGCATGCCGACAGCGATACGGCAAGTAATGTCGTTGCAAAATTTGCAGATGCAAGTGAAACAAAGTTAATAATTAGCGGGCACGGCCAAATTGACCGCGCCAAGTGGGAAGAAATGGTGCAAACAATTAAGAACAATATTTACGATTTTAACATTAGCGGTTGGGGTTACTCACAATCATTTAGTATTGAATTTCAGTCTGCTGCGGCTGATCATCAAATTAAATTACCAGCCAACTCAAATAATTTATTTTGTAAATTCAAAAATACTATTGACTTTGGCAAAAATAATGTCGATACCTCAAACGTCATAGACATGACTTGTATGTTTAAAGGCGCAGCCGCTTTTAATGGCGATATTAGCGGTTGGAACACCTCAAATGTCACTGATACGTACAATATGTTTGACGGTGCCAAAGCCTTTAATGGTGATCTTAGTGGTTGGGATGTTTCAAAGGTTACGGATATGAGCCATATGTTTAAAAACGCCTACGCCTTTAATGGTGATCTTAGCGGCTGGAATGTTTCAAATGCCAGAAGTACGGAAGATATGTTTAATGGCGCAGCCGCTTTTAATAGTGATATCGGTGCTTGGGATGTCTCAAATGTCACCGATATGCATGATATGTTTAATGGTGCAGCCGCTTTTAACAGTGATATCAGTGGTTGGAATGTCTCAAATGTCACGAATATGCATAATATGTTTAATGGCGCAGCCGCTTTTAACAGTGATATCAGTAATTGGAATGTCTCAAATGTTACGAATATGGATAGTATGTTTGAGGGGGCAACTGCCTTTAATGGCGATATCAGTGGTTGGAATGTCTCAAATGTCACCGATATGCATAATATGTTTAATGGCGCAGCCGCTTTTAACAGTGATATCAGTAATTGGAATGTCTCAAATGTTACGAATATGAGCCTTATGTTTAGAAACACTGCCAATTATCAGCAAGCTATTAAATTAAATATCAGTGCTCTAAAAGAAGACGCTACAACGTCTAAAATCGAGGGCTTATCCAGTACTTTTGAGGGTTGTGCCGCACCGAGTATTACATTAGACGCTGGTGCCAATATGGATATTAGCGCCTGGAGTGCATTTTCAGATACTCAACATTTAAGCTACCTTGAATTTAACGGCCTTAAAAATGCTAAAATTGAAGGTTTTAGCGGCGATTATATCGTTGAAGATGTTGCAACCATGAAGACAGTAAATAAAAATAAAAGCAATGGCTACAAATTTGAAGACAACACACACTATAGAGTGTATTTACAAGGTCGAAAAAATATTAAGGCCTGTAAGATTGCGCTGATTGCGCCACAGCCGTATAGTGGTAATGCGCTTAAACCGTCTGTAACGATTATTGATACGCTGCGCGGATCTGGTTATACACTAATCGAGCATAAGGATTATAAATTAACCTATCACAATAATACAGCTATTGGTACGGCGACAGTTACCATTAGCGGTATTGGTGATTACTACTCAGATACGTCAAGACACTTTGAAATTACTGATAAAAACTTGATAACGCTAACTGCTGATGACATAACAAAAATTGATGACGGTAACGCAATTACACTAACCGATATCACTGGTAAATCAGCCAAAGATGGCAACAAAGTTGTTGCAGGTACATGGCAGCTTGCTGACTATGCTAGCAATATCATTGAACCTGGCGTTTACACAGTAGCACTTGAGTTTGTGCCAACTGATACAACGACCTACGCCGAAGCGACGATCAATATTGTACTTACCATTAAATCGCAGCTCGACTATAGCACTGCAGGTTTTAAACTGCATGCCGACAGTGATACAACAAGTAATGTCATTGCAAAATTTACAGATGCAAGTGAAACAAAGCTAATAATTAGTGGGCATGGCCAAATTGACCGCGCCAAGTGGATAGAAATGGTGCAAAAGATTGAAAAAAAAGCTAACAATTTTGACTATTCTGGCTGGAATGAATCAAAATCAACTAGCATTGAATTTCAGTCTGCTGCGGCTGATCATCAAATTGAATTACCAGCCAATTCGAAGAATTTATTTTATAAATTCAATAATAATATTGACTTTGGCAAAAATAATGTCAATACCTCAAATGTTACGGATATGGATAGTATGTTTGAGGGGGCAACGGCCTTTAATGGCGATATCAGTGGTTGGAACACCTCAAATGTCACAGATATGCATGATATGTTTAATGGTGCAGCCGCTTTTAATAGTGATATCAGTAATTGGGATGTCTCAAGTGTTAAGAATATGGGCCATATGTTTCAAAAGGCAACAGCCTTTAATGGCGATATCAGTGGCTGGGATGTCTCAAATGTTACGAATATGAGCGCTATGTTCGATGGCGCAGCCACCTTTAATGGCGATATCAGTAATTGGAATGTCTCAAATGTCGAGGATATGTACGCTATGTTTAGTGACGCCATGGCCTTTAATTGCGATATCAGCAGTTGGAATACCTCAGATGTCGAGAATATGAATTATATGTTTGAAAATACTGCCAATTATCAGCAAGCCATTAAGCTAAATATCAGCGACATAGGCGGCAGGTCGGACTTCGATGGATTAGTCCGTGCCTTTAGGAACTGTGGTGCACCGAGTATTAGATTAGATGCTGGCGCCAATGTCGATATTAGAACCTGGGAGACCTTTTCAGATACACATCATTTAAGCTACCTTGAATTTAACGGCCTTAAAAATGCTAAAATTGAAGGTTTTAGCGGCGATTATATCGTTGAAGATGTTGCAGCGCAAACCACAGTTACTAATGCGTTTGATGCGCCATTTGAATTTAACGATAATCTGCACTATAAGGTGTACCTCGCTCAAAAAAATGAACTGAACATTGAAGATGTCAACAGAAAATATCTAATCGCTAAAACAACCTCCGATTATCTGAATTTAGCGTCATTAATACCAGCTGATGCCGGTGCTATTACAATCAATATGGCTACGATAAGCGGTAGCAATCCGGCGATATTGGCTACTGGTGAAAATGCGCCGAAACTGGTCGGCAATACACTGAATTATCAGCTAAGTGGTAAAGGTGTGACCGGTGATACGGCGATATTGCCACTGACGATTAGCAGCGACCGCTATCAAACGACCAGCTTTAATTTAGTTATTAGTCTGGTAGAAACATTAAAAAAACAGATCAGCGACTGCACGATTAGTTCAATACCAAACCAAACTTACACGGGCAGCGAAATTGAACCACCCCTGACGATTAGAGATGGCGGCTATCAACTAATTGAAGATGCCTATTACACTGCTGATTATACTGACAACATAAACGTCGGTACAGCAAAGGCAACCATTACGGGTAAAGATCTTTACGAAGGCACGATAAAACTGGCTTTCCAAATTGTTAAACAGGTAACACCTAAAAAACATATTGGCAGCTGCACAATTAATTCAATACCAGACCAAACTTACACGGGCAGCGAAATTAAACCGCCCCTGACGATTACAGATGGCGGCCATCAACTGATCGAAAATGCCTATTATACAGCTGTTTATACTGACAACAAAGCGGTCGGTACAGCAAAAGTAACGATTACAGGTAAAGGTCTATATGAGGGCACCGTAACGATTGCCTTCCAAATCGTTAAATAAGTTGTTCATCACAACAGCTAAACGTTGTGTGCTACCTCGTTAAGCCCGCCTATCATCTAATTGATAGGCGGGCTTTTTTATGGTAACTATTAAGTTAAGGCTTGCATTTCGAGTAAAGCCGATAAATCTCGCATTTGACTTTGCTTTAGATAGTAACTTCCCCTTTTGATTACTTAATTACTTCACCACTGTAATTGATAATACCACCGGCATCGTAGACATTGTTATAACCCATGCCATTTAGCATTGCCTGCGCCTGACCTGACCGGTTGCCACTGCGGCAGTAGACAATAATTTTAGTGTCTTTATCAGCAACTTCACTTTCTATTTTACTTTCAAGTTGATCGAGCGGCAGTAGTTCAGCACCTGCTACATGACCGGCATCGTATTCTTGCTGTGTGCGCACATCGATAAAGCGAATGGCTTCATCTTCTGCCACCATTTTAACCGCTTCATCTAAGGTTATTGTCTTAGATTGATTATCTGTTTCACCCGCCTGTTCTGCTGGCGCGCAGCCAACTGAAAAGAGCATGGTCAAAGCCATTAAAAATATAATTGTCTTCTTCAAAGTGTACCTCCACTACTGTGTTGCCTGTGCTTGTTTTGCCCAGTCAATTAATGATTGCTTAATATTTTCAAAATTTTTTGCAACATGACTAACACCCATACAACTGACTAGTTTATTTGCTGGTTCA
>PDWI01001541.1_pt1 | contig 36179 bp, 54 predicted proteins | sample 1430891 | NCBI WGS metagenome assembly PDWI01 (sample SAMN01162508, study PRJNA174530) | Oral metagenome, whole genome shotgun sequencing project. | biome: Marine environment; feature: Marine mammal; material: Swab sample of the gingival sulcus; isolation source: swab sample of gingival sulcus... | reverse complement strand
ACGACACCTGCCCAGGTGGCGGAATTGGTAGACGCGCTGGTTTCAGGTACCAGTGGCCGCAAGGCCGTGGAGGTTCGAGTCCTCTTCTGGGCACCACTTATCCTTAAAAATCAAATGCTTGTTGGATTTGTTCGTAATATATTCGTATCGGCTCTGAAAAAGGCCCGACACGGGCGATGCGCCAAACCAATATAGAGGCACACTGCATCAGTGGACCAGATCACGGAACCAAATGCGCATGATCTGGGCAGGCCGCAACGAAATCCGCATAGGCCTTGGCGATCTCGCGCTTGGTTTCCTCGGTATCCGAGCGTGAGCGTGTCGGCAGGCTCTCCCCCCACACGCGGCACAGCGTGCGCTCAGTCGCGGTATCCGGCATCCTCAAAGGGGCGCAGGCGCTCAGGATCAGCGCGGTTATAGGAAACCCGAGCCTCAATATCTTCTGCATGTTCATAATCCTTGAGTTCAGCATCGCGCCGCTGATCGCGGCGGGCGTCCATGCGCAGCCATGCGAGAAACACGGCTGCGATGGCAGAGAGCGCGGCCCAGATCGCCGCCTTGGATGGTAGAAACCGCAGCATCACGCGGCCCGCCCTTTGACCAACCACCAGACACCGGCCAGCGCTGCGATCACCAGCGCAGCCGCCAGGGCGTATTGCACCGGCCCATGACCGCTCAACAGCGTCCCTGCGCTGCCGAGAATGCCTGTGATCGCTCCAACGGCCTTGCCATCGGTCAGCGTGTCGCGCAGCGTGGCCGTAGCGCTTTGCTCGCCTTCGGCTTTTGCCTGTGGCAGCACCTGACTTGGTTCAGGTTCTGCGTTCACCGCCCAAGCCTTTGACTGCGCCCGAACCTCGGCTACGCGCCGCGTCCAGCCATTCTTGAAGGTTGGCCAATGGCGCAGGCGCTGCATAAAGGCCAAGCGGCGATCACAGTAGCCATCAATCAGCGTGCGGGGATCAGCCCGCACTGTCAGGCCCATCGTTTCATTCCCGATCACGCCATCAACCGAGGCACCAATTCCGGCTTGGAGCCAGCGCACAGCACGCCCTGGGCCACTGTTTACAGCCGCGTCAAACACGCAATAAGCCACGCCCTCGGGCAGATCATCGGCGCGAATCGCGTCCCAATACTGCACACGATAAATCGCGGCCACCTCATCATCAGAGATGGAACGAACATCACGACGCGCCAGCCCGTGCCGCGCCCGATAATTGTCATAGGTGCGCTGCGTGACGCCCTTGTTGGTTGCACCGCCAGGATCATCAGGGTGATTGACATAGCCACCCTCGTGAACAGCCAAGAGGGCAAACGCCCGTTCGAATCGGTCCATTGGTCTCTCCAAAATAAGAAAGCCCGCCATAGGGCGGGCATCTGGTTGCAGTCTGAGGAAGGATTTATTTCGGCCAGAGGTTGAGGCCCTTGAGAGCCGCCACCGTTCCCCCTGCCAGGACGATCAATCCGCCCAGGGTTTTGAGCGTGGAAACCACGCGCTTGTTTGTCTTGTAGGCCAAGATGATCTCACGCAGGGTTGTTCCTTCATGGACCAGCCGCCGAAGCTCATCCCGATCATCTTTGTCCGAGAACATTTCCGCGAGAGAATGTAGTGTTGCGTGTTCATCCTCAGTGAACGCCCCAGGGGATCGTGCCTGTTCCGCCATTTCATGTCCGATGCTTTTTAGTGGGTGATTTCACCGCTGGGATATTTTGTTATGTTCCGCCCAGCCCGGTTTTGGCTCAGCCTACGCATTTTGCCGAAATACAGGGGCGGCTTTCACCACCCCAATCGTTGATCAGAACGCTACGCCCCGCGCCTCTGCGATTTTCTGCATGGCCTGCATATGCGCCGCCGCCTCCGCATCGGTGAAGGTCCGGTAGTATGCCGCCACGGCGTAGATATGAGCGATTGTCGTGTTGACAGAATTCGTGCCGCCATGCGCCCACGGGCCAAACGCAAGACGCCCGCGATCGGTGGAGCCGTCATAGAAATCCGAAATCCGGCTATCGGTGATCGTGGCCGCGTTCGCGCCGAGAACGTGCAACTTGGTGATCCCATCCGCGCCGTTGGTTTCAATGCCTGCAACAGAGGGCGCGTTCAGGTAGTCATCCGGCGCGGTGGTGAGCGTTGTCGTGCCCATCATGTCGGCAGAGCCATCATAAAGTTGCCAACGGCCAGTGGACACCCCATTGTAGTTCAATACCAACTCGGGAACATTGGCCTGAACGGTTGCCGGATCGGCCATGTCAGCACTGTTCGCATCGCCGGTCCAGTTGTTGTAAACACCCGCCTCATTTCCCGGCAGAGCGTTGCGGCCTGCGACAAACACCGTCATCTTGCGGCCCGCAGGGTTCAGCGGCAGATCGGTCTCATAAGCCACACCATCACTGGATGCGACCTCTGCCCCGTAAGAGCGCTTCACCGCAGCCGTCCAGTTTGGCATCAGCGTGGCATTCCGGCCATTCCCCGAACTGTCCAAAATGGATGTGATCTGATCGCCATCGGACCCTTGGTCAAACAACCACAGGCCCGCCAGATCAGTTTGTGGCATTCCGCCAATGAGGCGCTGAACAGTACCCAAACCAGTTGAAGAAAAGTCAGCGTTTGGAAGCGTGATAAGCATCAGTCGATCTCCGAGAAAGTTGCAGGCACGCAGAACGCAACGCACCAATTATGTAGGGGGTAAGGCTTATCCACGAGACCTGGGATATTGGCCCCATCGTACATTCCGCGCTCTGGTACGAATTCGTAATTGTCGATTGCCACCGCAGGATCGCTATCGCGCAGGTTGCCGTTGCCATTGGATGCGGTTTGAGAGGCATACCAAACCAGCGCATCGGATGGCGCAGCAGACGTTGTGGTGATCTTGACGATGGTGTCAGAGACGATCTCAACCGACGCGATGGTGAACGTGGTATTCCCATCCGCGCTTGTGACCCTGAACCCTTTGTCAGGATAATCGGTGTCGGCCAGAACCACATAAGGCTGATCGAACCTCAGCGGCGGAACCGGCACATGGAAATGAACATAGATGTTCAACCCGCTCTGCTGAATTTCGATGGGCCGCAGGGGTTGCCACGGCTTACCCTCAACCAGAACCTTGCGGGCCACCTTCGCCATTTGATGGCCGAACCAGCGCGAGCCATTGCTATCCAAGTGCCCACCCTTGTCGGTGTAGGGGTAGACCGGACCAACCATGACCGCATCATCGCGCTCCAAGGTGACTTCCAGTTGCGCCATGCCGACATGCAGGCCAGCATTGCCTGCGCTATCCACATCGCGGGTATAGGCCGCGCCCGTCTGGTAGGACATAAAGAGCGGCGGCAATGCTTGCCCTGTTTCGGCGGGAATATCCGTCGCAAAGTCATCAAACAACTGATGCAACAGCGTCTTGTAGCTCGCCTTGTCCCAAGACGCGCCGCGATCCTGATAGTTCCACTCGCCTTGCACCCAGGTCACGATGGGAACAACATGCGACACGGACCCGCGCAGAGCATGAACCGCGCTGACACCTGACGTGACCAGCCCGTATCGATCCACACCATCGTGGGTGTTGATCTTTGACAGTTGCTCAATGGTTTTCCCGCCGATTGCCGCCGAGATGGCCACAACGTCACGGCCATCATTTTCGGACAATGCGCGACGGTTCAGCGACCACTTGAACCCGTTCGCCAAGCCAATCACGGGCGGCTCGCCAACAGCCTGATCCCCTGGCGACAACGCCGCCTCTTGAGCATCAGAGAGGTTTGAAGAACCCGAGCGGGTGTAGGCCACCAGCGGATTAAGCTGGGCCGCACCGATAGTGCTATAGCTGCCACTGGCGGCAATATTGTCCACGTTGTCGCCCAGCATTTTCGCACCGTTGACGCCAGACTTGGACAGGCTGGGCCAGGTTTCATTACCCTCCCCAAGCGACTGGCCATAGTTGACAATCGTGTTCAGGCCGCCCGTGGGCAACTGCACGGAATCAACCGTGCCTGCATGAAGGGCATCCGTCCAACTCTTGTTGCGCTGATCCTGCTCGGTCAAAGAGCCTTCCAGGCTGACCAGAGAAGACATGCGCAGCGTGCCATCCTTGATCCCAAAAGCCACGTTGCCGTTCGCATCTGCGATGGCGAAATCCCAGTCGATTTCGCCACCGCCCAGCTTGGCACCGCCGCTGACGAGTAGGTCACCGATTGCCGTCAGCGCTAAGGCCAAGCGTCCAGACCCATCCTCAATGGCAAAGGCGTGCCCATCTGCCGAGGCCGATGGAACCTCAAAGTTCGGCCCAGATACCTTGGCGACCGCCTTGATCGCATCCACCAGAACCGACCCATTCCGATCAATCCCAAAGGCGACGTTGCCCGCTCCATCTGCAATGGCCATCAGAAGCTCAGAAATCGCAGAAGCAAAACCGGACCCCTGGAATGCCATCTGCTCAGCCGGATCGTTGGTCAAACCAACCAAACGGCGATATGCGCTGGACGCGGCAAAATCTGCCCAATTGAAGCGACGATCCAGATCAATGGCCCGCGCCACATCATCGTATTTGACAACACGGACACCAGGCAACGATGCGAACCCATCTCCCCACACGCTCACAATTGGGATCAAGGGGTTGTCAGTTCCGTGGGGCGGATCACTGTAGACCTGCCCAACGAATTCGTTGGTGTCGGCGTCATAGAGAACCATGAACAGCGTTCCAAAATCCGCAGCAGGCGCAATCTTCACATAGCCAGGAAGTTCGGCGCTTTCCGCATTGGTGGGCGCTTGGTTTTCGCTGAGATCGCGCGAACGCACATAGATCGCAGTAGCAGGCAGGTAAACGGCAGGCCCGCCGCCCAAGCGTCCGTTGAAATCAATCACGACCTCGGATTGCAGCGCGAGCGTGTTGATCTCGGGCGGCATATCCAGATCAATCACACGCGCACCCCAGAAGTTCTGGAAATGCCCGTAGCGAGACACCCCAAGCGGAATGATCTGCTCATTGCCCTCTGGCGCACCACCCCCTGACAAGCTCAAGACCGGATTTGAAACCCCGACCAACGACAGATCCACATAGTGGAAATTTGCTGTTGCGGTGGTTGCCAACGGCAGATCAAAGTTGGTCAGGGCATAGTCAGCGGGGTTCACGTCCAGCCACGCGGAATTGTGGCGAACAGAGATAAACCGGCCATACTTGACTAGGTTATTGGATCGGTCCACCTTGATCGGAACGTTCCCGAAATTCAAATTCCACCGCGCGAGGTTCGCCTTGCTGTCCAACGCGGCCTGCTGCGCGGTGGAAACCGGCTTGTCGGCGTCCGAGGTGTTGTCCGCATTGCCAAGGCCAACTTGAGCCTTGGTAACGCCGTGAGGATTTGTCCCTGAGGACACATGCCCCTGCACTTGCCCCCAAAGCGCCCGAACATCGTCTTTGGCCACAGGGGTATCGTCCGCGTAAGCCGCGTTTGCATCACTTTGAATGCTCATTTGTTCCTCGCTTGTCAGGTGGTGGTGATCGCCAAGACCTCAGCCGATGGGGTCTGTGCGTAATTTTCAGATTGCAGCCAGTAGCTCGTGGCAGATTGCAGCGGCACGCTCACCGCCACTTCTTCCGCCGTTGAATAAGTGGTTTCAACAACGCTGGCCGAGGCAAAGGTTGCGCCCGCATAGACCCGCGTGCGCCAATAGTTGGCCCCCACATCGGGGTTGAACGAAATATCCACCGTGGTCGCACCCTCCACCGCCGAAACCACCACAGGGGCAGCAGGCGGTGAACTGGACGCCGTGACTTCGATATTGGTCACAATTGAATAGGTGTATTCTGCGCCGATCAGGGCACTGTCAGAAAAACCCATGCGGATTTCATGATCCTGACCATTGCTGATCGCGCCGGTTTGCATCAGGCCGGTTGCCTGATCCACCTCAACCTCAACCCAATCAGCCGCACCAACCTGGCGATACGATCCTGACAGAATGTAACCTTCAATGACTTGAGCCTGAGACCGGATCACCGGCAGGCCGTTGATCGTTTCCACGGTGACCGACTGGATCGTTGGGGCAGGAATAACCGCGCCACCGTCGCCCACATCGTCAGGCTCTTCTGGTGGATCGCCTTCCTCTGCTGAGGAGTTCCAATCAAAACTGGCAGGATCGGCATGAACCAACGACACGTTGCAAAGCCCATCCTGGGCGCTTGGATCAAACGAAAAGCTATCGATCCAGAACGGCTCATTGTGGATACCCCGCATTGGGAAATCCAGGTAAACGCATTCCTCTTCCAAAAGCAGCAGGCCCCAGAACCGCAGGCTCACCGTGAACCGCCATTTCGGGTTGATCTTGACCATCTTGATCTTGGCCAGCCGCCGCGCCTGCCCGTGGTGCTGCACCCAGAGCAGATCAAGCTCTTTCGGCTCGGCCTCACCAATCAGGGCAAGCTGATCCGCATCCTCCCACGGATCAGCCGTGGTTTCCTGATACTCGGTTTCGGGCGCGACATAGCGCGGAACCAGGGTTGTGACCTGATCGAACTCGCCATGACCCGCACCGCCCTCAATCGCCACGATCTTATCCTCGGTGATCGTGTAGTTCGGCGCTCGCCATTTACCGACGCGCAGCCCGATCTTGCCATCGCCCGTGCGAAAGAGCGTGCCTGCGCAAGCATCCAGCATCCGGCGCAACACGTCCTTGAGCGGTTCATTCAACTGATAGCTGCCTCCACCGTAATAGCGGGGCTTTGTACCACCAGCCTTGAGCGGGATTGGATCATCGCAATCATTGGCGGCAATGATGAATGACGGCAGATCAAGCGCATCCAGAGACAGACGCCCGAAATCGTCACTGGTCAGCAGGTCCATGATCTGCAAGGCGAGGTTGTCAGACCACAGAACCGTTGCGGCCGATTTTGCGCCCAAGCGAGGATCATAGACGCGGCTGGCCTGAATCAGCGCCGTCACCTTTGGCTCGCCGCCAGGATACACATCGGAAATATCAGCGCCGCCTACGGCCTTGAAGCGGCCCAGCACAGTTGCAACGCCGGTCAGCCGGTGCGCCGCATCGTTTCCCGTGCCCAGCACCCAATTGGAGGGAAAGGCCGAGGCCAGTTCGGCATATGTGCCACCTTCCAATTCCAGATCAGACCGCCCAACACGCGAGCGCAATTGAACGGGGCCATTCCACGGATCGGTGGTGACGTTCACGCCATCCAGCGCAACCTGCGTTTCATTCAGCCAAAAGCTCTCAACCGCCTCAATGCCGCCTGTGGAGATTGCCAGGAGCTTGTATAGCCACCGCCCATCATCCTCCGATTTCCAATCCCAAAACATCACCGCTCCACCCGTGCGCACGCGGCCATAGTGACGGGTGCGCGGAGCGTTGGATTGCCGGATTTCGGATTGCACATCCTGTGGCCGAGGCCCTTTGGGGGCCGTCAGCTTTGCCACGGCAAAGTTCAGCAAAAGCCCGAGGCCAACGCGCAGCAGCGCAGCCCCAAGCCCACCGGCAGCAAAAATTCCGGCAATGGCTGCACCAATTACGGCCATTCACTTTCCCCAGATGATGATTGGATCGGTGCGCAGAAATGCTACCGAGCGTTTGGTTTTGATGGCCCAGAACGGGCCAGAACAGATCGCCGCAACATTCCGGCCCGAGAGTTCGATCACACCAAGATCGCCCGCGACCGGCACCGCCTTGGCAGACAAAGATGCGAGGAACGGTGCGACGAATCCGGCCAGGTCAGAACCGATCAGCCGGTGTGCGCCGCAGGCGGTGTTGTATTGCCCCCGAATGGATGCAGCCGGATCAAAGCCGAAATGCAGATCGCACCAATCGGCCACCCACAGGGTGCAATCCCGCTTGCCCCAGATGAACGGCAGATCGCCCGTGGCCGCAATATAGGCGGTCAGGCTTTCAGCCATCCCTTGATCACCTTGTCCACGAATGTCGCCACATACTCGCAGCCACGATCATTGGCCGAACGGCGCTTTTGGTCCCGATCCGTATACTCCCCGAGTGGCGTCCAGTTGCGGGCGGCAAAGACCGATTCCGCGCGGATGGTCAGACTTTCCTCGCTGGCGTCATCACGCAAGGAAATGTCCTGAATGAACCCGCGATGCAGCAATACCGGCGCACCCACAGGCTGATCGCCCGAGTAAAGCTGCATATACTGCGTCAGCGGCGCGAGATACCATTCGGGCCGATTGTGCAACGCCTCATGGATCAGATCAGGCACCAGCTCACCCACCTTGTAGACGGCAGGCTGCGCCTCAAGCGGATCGCCCCCGACAATCGGCGCAGCCTCAATCCAGTTGTGCCCCGCAAGCCAGGTTTTGCCGTCAGAGGTTGCCACTTCGATCTCGGCCTCTGCGATCCGATAGGAGGCCGAGGCAAACTCCACCTCAAACAGACGCGCAGCCTCCACCACATCGCGGTTGGCGTCCAGCATCGCCACCTGATCAACCGTGAAACTCATCGATCAAAGGCCTCCACGAAATTCAGGGCAACCGGCGCACCGTAGCGCAGATAGTCGCGCATCCTTTGGCCCTCATCATCGGTAGCAAACCGCATCCGCACGAGAGGTGGATCAGTGATCAGAACCGCGCCGGATGGCACGTCTGTGCGCAACCGCGGGGCCACGGTGACGTTGCCCGCCGCATCAGAGGCCGTGACACGGTAGAGGAAGAAATCATAGCTGAACTCATCCCCAATGCGGAACGCAGGGCGCACGGGATCGGTCAGCGATACGGTAAGGGTGCGCTCCCCCTTTGACGCAGCCGCAGTTGTCACCATCGGCTCAGTGCCATCCGTGATGAACCCCCGCCCATCTGTGAACCAGGTTCCATCGCTGAACTGCTCTTGGCGCGGCGAATAGAGCGGGCCATAGCGCAGCGGATCGCACACGCTGAATTCCGCGATATTGCTGCGCCCTTCCATTGCCGACACCAGCCCCTCAAACTCTTTCATGAGCCGCCCGTCAAATTGGGCAGGCAGATCAAGCCGCACAGACCAATAGGCCGTGCGCGGCGAAACGATCTGTTCCTGACCCGCCAAGCCCACACCGGCTGACCGTGTTCGATTTTGCAGGAAATAGCTGGCGCGAACGTGGCGCAGCAATTCCCGACGCCAAGCGACAACCGCCATCACGCAATCCTTGCATTGTATTCTTTGTGAGCGAACTGCCAGCGGCGGGCAAAATCACGATCCCGCTTGTCAAGCTCGGCTTTCATCATGGCGAGGGTGCGCTCATCAGCGTTGCCCTGGACAACAATTGAGGTTTGCGGCGCAAACGTGCCGCCACCACCCTGAGCACCTCTGGTGTGATCCAGAACGGTTTCATTCGGGTGCAGGATCGCAGGGAACCCCCCCTTGCCATCCACACCCCCCGAGCGCGACCCTGGGCCGGTGAAACCTCCACCATCAAATGAGAGCAGGCCTCCACCCCCGAACAAGCCGCCAAAAAGACCACCGAGTAAGCCTCCGCCGCCACTGCTGCCTGCGAACGGGCCGGTGCCGAACAGCGCAGCCTGCAACGCCGCCTTGGCCAGCATCTTGGCAACATTGCCCAGAACATCTGCAAAGTTCTTGCCCTCAACGATGGCGTCAATCAGGCCGTCCTCAAGCGTCTTTTGTGCATTCGCCAGAAACTCGGTTTTCTGCTTTGCCTGATCGCGGGCAGCATTCAACTGTTCCTCGCTCACAGCCTGCTCGGCCATTGCCGCCGCCGTGCGCCGGATCGCCTCGGCATAGGTTTCCTCGGTCCCTGCGATCTTTTCGTTGAGATCGATCCCGCGCCGCTTGGCCTCTTGCGTCAGCAGGTATTCGGCCCGCAGGCGAACCTGTTCCTCAGCCGATTTGCCGATCAGGCTGTTTTCAAACTCCGCATCCGCGATTTGCGTGCGCATGAGTTCGGCATAGTCTGTGCGGATACCCAAAAGGCGCTCGCGTTCACGGGCCTCTTGCTCCAACTGGCGCTGACGTTCGCTGCCCTGGCGGATTTCCTCACGCACAAGCGTGGTGCTGCCAAAGGCCGAGGCCTCTTGCAGACGCCGGTTGCGGTTGACCCCATCGTTATCCGATTGGAGCCGCGCGATGGCGGTGGCAATGTCTTGATTTGTACCGCCACGAACGGCAGGCAAGATGCGATCCGGCAGAGAGCCGTAGTTGTAAGCGATTGAGGTCAGTGCCGCCTGCTGTTCCTCAGAGAAGCCGCTGAACCGATCTCGGCCAATCTGGCCAATGATCCCATCCTGGAACTCACCAACACGGCGCAGCAGGTCGCGGTTGGCATCGGCATAGGAAACCGTCATGCCCTGCACCACGCGCTGCACCGTGCCATCCGAGAGCGTCACAGTGTCAGACCCGAACCCCGCGCGATAAGCGTTCACATCCCAATAGGGCGTGGATCGAAACCCCTCAAACTGCTTGATCGTCTCAATCGCGCTACCAGAGACGTTGTTGCGCCGCAGCCGCTCACCAGCCACGCGCGAGCGGCCATACTCGGCATAGGCGTTCTGCGCAGCCACAGATAGATCGCCATCCACACCGCGCACTGCATTGCGAATATCGTCAATGACCTCGCGCAGCAGGCGCATCCGCGATTCCAGCCCAGACAGGTCTGCGTCATCCAGATTGTCCACATCTGACAAAGCCTGCTGCACAGCCGCATAGAAATCCTGCGTCTGCTTGAGCATCTCATCCTCGGGATCAAATGCCAGCCGCTCCATTGCCTGCATGAGGATTTCAGCCTCAGCAGACAGATCGGTGACGCGCCCCTTGGCATCGGTCAGACGTTCGATTTCGTCATCAATGCCAGAGACCACCTGACGGGCGGTTTCGATGCGATCCAGATCACCTGCCGCCTGCGCCTTCCATAGCTCTTGCTCGGCCAGGGCGCGATCCTCAGTGAGCTTTGCCATTTCCCGCGTGCGCTCGGTATAGGTGTTGAAAAGCTGCTCAATGCGGCGCTCTTCCTCGCTCAGGCTGGCCTCGCGCTGCTTGGATAGGTTTTCCAGCAAGCCCTCAGCCTGTTTGATCTGATCACCAAACATCTCATTTGCTTGTTGCGGAGAGCCTGCAACATCGTTGAACGTGCTGAGCAGGTTTTCTAGCGCAGCAACTTGTGCCTCTACGCCATCCGCCGTATCCAGACGCTCAAAAGCCAATGCAAGTGCGATGGCTTTCTCTCGGCCAATATCGAGTTCCTCCGCCATCGTCAGCATGGTGTTGTCAATCTGAGGCACCAACCCAATTGGCCCCTTGTCAAACATACTGGCCCAGAACCCACGAGATGTATCCAGTGGCACCATCTCAGTCCGACTCAGCCCACCGAACGATTGGCTCAGACCCTTGACGCTTAGTTCTGTCTGAACCTCGGCACCAGCCTGCGCGAACAACGCTACCTGCTGATTTACTGACGAAATTTCATCCGCCAGATCGCCATATTTTTCGCGCAGCGTTTCAATCGGTGTTGCCGCAACCTCAGCAGCAGCAACATATGCGTTGGTTACCTCGGTGAGTGCATCCATTTGCTCCTCAAGAGACTTCGCCTCGCCAGATGCGCCCTGGAACATCGCAATGAGCGCCGGACCCGCCACCGCGCTCAAACCGCCAAGCATGATCCCCAGAAAGCCAAAACTCGCCAGAATATCTGGCAATTGGATCGACAATGCACCGAGATAGTTACCAGTGACCGCGCCTTGCTGACCAATCTGGTTCAACTGAAACGCGAGGTTTTTCATCTGCTGCCGCTGCGCTGGCGTGAAGCCGGTTTGAGCCACCTGCTTACCAAACTGGCCCATGCCTTTACCGCCGCGCTCAAGATCATCAATCAGCCGCTCAAGGCCTTTTTCGTATTCCTCGTTTCCAATTGACCCAATCTGCACTGCGCGATTCAGTTCCTTCACACCGCGCTCGTATTTCTTGCTGGCCGCGTAGAGCGGATCGTATTTCCGAGAAAGGCGATCAACTTCACGCGCTGTGGCCTTGAGGGCCTCGTTGTTGGACACTTTGGCCATCGCCGCATCAAACTTCTTGGCAGACCGCTTGGCGGCTTCCTCATATTTGGCAATGACCTTGCGGGTTTCGGCTTCCATCTTGGCTGTGGAAAACCCCGCATGGATCAACAGATCGCTATCATCCATCGTCAAAACCCTTCAATGCCAAGCTCGGCCAGACGCTGATCGCTCATCGCCGCGCCGCCGCTTTCGTTCTTCTGCCAACCGTTCGCGCGGCCAAAACCATCCAGCGCCGCCATAAACTGCCACAGGCTCATTTGGCCAACGGCAGCGGGGCTGAACCCCATTGCCGCGCCTAATCCGTAAAAATTGCTGAACTTCCACCGTCCGTTTTTTGTTGATCCGGTGTCGGCTCCGTCACCGGCCCATCCTCCCCCACGGCATCATCGGGCGGGCCGAATACGGCATGGGAAAGCACCTCAAGGGCTGGCCCCTTGAAAGCTCCAAGCGGGTGTTGATCGAACAACCGTTGCATCAGCTTTTCGGCTTCGAGACGCTCCATGCCGCCGCCGATCAAACCCCACCGCAGCACCTCAAAGAGGTCAGCGGCTTTCCACTGGCCAAGGCGAATGCGGTTCAGCAGAAACTCTGGGCCTGCATCCAGCTTGTTCTGCAAGCCCTCAAGCTGTGCGAGGGCGAGCCGCATTTCATGCTCGCCCCCAGGCCAGACAACAATTGCTGGCTCCATCATGCGGCCTTGTCGGTCAGGGCAACCGCGCCGTCGAACTCAACAGAAAGATTGCGGGAAATCGAGTTGCCATCCACGTTGCCGATCTCGCCCAGATCGGTGGAAGTGGCCAGCGCCGTGCCGTCGATGTATTCCACATCACCCATCTCCACATTCACGAAATGAATGCGCACGGGCAGTTTCATCTGATCGACAACCCACCGCAGAACCTTGCTGTGGTTCTGCTTGGCCCATTTGCCGTTGAAACTGGCTTTGGCATCCTGAGCGCCATAGGCCTTGATCGTTTCAATGACGGCTGACCAATCGTCACAGTCCCCGATCTTTTCGGAGATGATCTCGTTGGTGATTTCCAGCGAAATGCCGGTGGCACCGCAGAAATTCGTGAATGTGTCAGGTTGCGCGGGATCGAATGCGACCATCACAATGACGTCGCCGCGATACGCGAGCGTTGGTTGTGCCATGATTAGTTACCTTTCTCTTTGGATGCGTCAGCCGAGGCTGAACGTTTGGGTTTCACGCGCTCGGCGGCACCGGCTTCAACCGCCAAAGCCACCACCCACTCAGGGAAGCTCTGCGCCTCTTCTTTCGGGTGGACCCGAATTGACACGCCCTTGCGGGCATCCGTTGCATTGAACGGCTTGTGAAAGATGGCTTTAGCCATTAAGCGCCTCCTTGATCGCGCGGCGCACAGCCGCTCTGATTTTGCGTTTGAACTTGGCCCTCATGGCCCGCCAAGCCGGGTAGAAAAACGGCTGAGCCGTGGCCCCAGGGTGATCCGTGCCACGATTGGGTTGCGCATGAGGTGGCGTGCCGAACTCGACAAGCCGCCCATACCACTCGCCCACATAGAAGGTGATCCGCAGGGTAGCGAACTGACCGCCAGCGTTCTGGCCACTGCGAATCTCATCGATCACCAGCGATCCCTCGGGCGCATCGCCCCAGGTCCATGCGATGCTTTCCCTGAGCCGCCCGCTGCGCACCGGCACAAGGGTTTTCATGAACGCAACGATTTCGTCAGCGCCTTCCTCCATCGCCCGCGCCGCTGCCTCCACAGCTATCTTGGGCGTGCGCTCAAGCTGCGCCTTGAGACGCGGATTAATCGCGCCTGTGGTGGCCATCAGTTTTCCTCAACGATGGCGCGCACCTGGACAACGCCACGCTTTTCGCCGTCAGGCTCATCCAGCACCCGCACCAGAACCACATCGCATGAGAGCAGCGCGTGCGGATCAAGATTGCCTGTTGCACGGTCCAGCGCCGCCTCAATTGCATCGGTAAGCGCATTGACCTGATCGCGCCGCCCCTGCTGCTGCGTCCAGCAATCGATCTGGAAATAATGCTCGCGGGCGCGAACACATTCCGCATCCTGGCGATTGTGATAGTTGGGACCAATGGAACAATAGGGATGCGCGGGCGCATCTGGAATATCATCCCAAACGCGATCACCGACGATCCCCGCCACTGTGGCATCGGCCAACAGCGTTTGCACCAGAAAGGCCTGCAAAGCGTTCGCCGCGCTCATAGCTTGGCCTCCACCAGCATCTCCACCGTTGCGCCATCCTCGCGGCGCTTGGGTAGCTCACGAACATGATAGGACTGACCGCCGAACCGCACCGTCCAATCCAAACGAATGGCATACAGCACGGCTCGCTTGCGCAGGATCAGGATGGCTGGCCTGCGCCCCTGCATCCGAGACGCCATGACCGCCTCACCGCCGCGCAGGTAGCGCACCGCTGACCAAGCCGGAAATTCCTCATTCCACCCCTCTTTGGAGCCGCCGGTTTCGGTGCGCTGCCCCTCGCTCGGGCTGTAGAACACTGCTTTGGTGTCCAGCCGCATCTGATTGCCAGCCATCAGCCGAACTCCCGAGGCCGGTAATACCGCTGCTGCTTGATCAGAGCCTTGACGTTGAACGAAACCGAGGCCTCGGTGAGATCACCGATGGCAACGCCCGCATCATACCATTCCTTGACGATCAGAATGATCGCGTGCCCGAGAGCGCTTGGCAGCTTGCCCGCCGCATATCCCACGGTTGCCTCAAGCCGCACCGTCTGGACAGAGCAGGGATCAGCAATCGCCAAGGCCGCATCCGTCAGCCACAGTTGCGGTTCATCATATCCACGCTCCACGGATACCTGATCCAGGGCAATCGCGGTTTCTGCAACCAGCGGCTGAACCGCCGTCACAGACGTGACCGCCGCGACGGGGGCAATCGGGAACCACCAGCGCCGGAACCCATGCGCCTCGGTAAGATCAAATTCAATCTCAACGGCCCGCTCGGTCAGCGGGCGGCGTGATGCGACCTCAACAACCTCCTGCGCAGCGCGGAGATAGCTTTCAATCGTCAGCGGATCGTCAACCTCAATCCACGGCATCGCCTTGCCGAAATCCTCAACGGATACAGCAAGCGGCAGAGGGTCATTTCCCAGAAGTCGCATCAGCGCGGTTCCTTACTTGCTGCCCTGCTTGGGGGGCTTAGCCGAGGTCGTTTCCTTGGCTGCATCAGTTTTGGCCGGTTCGGTGAGCGCGGCCTCGCGGGCGTCCAGATCATCGGAACGCGCCTGCACAGCCTTTTCGGCATTGGCCAGGTCATCCTCGCGCTCTTTCACTTTGGCCTCGCGGGCGTCCAGCTCATCAGAGCGGGCCTTGGCTTTAGCTTCCAGATCAGCCTCGGCCTCTTTCACCATTGCGGCAATCTGTGCCTCGGCCTCAGCACCATCCATTTTGATGGTCAGCGTCTCCGTGTCGCCCTCGGGCGCTTCATATTCCACGGCAACCTTTTTCTTGGCGATCAGGTCATCGGCAGTTGCAGAATCAAAGCCTGCAATGTCGCCAGCAGAATAGCTCTGATGAGCTTTGGTGAATTTCACGATCTTTTTCATGGGTCTTACTCCGAATGGGTTGAAAAACGCCCCGCGATCACCGCGAGGCGCTATGGGCTTTGCCGATCAGGTCAGAGGGTCCAGCTAACGCCGGTCAGGCCAGACAGCGCCTCATCATGGCGCGGGGCCAGATCGTGTTCGGAGATCGCGCGGAACAGCGTCAAATCCTGCTGGAACGCAGACTGCGTGTCACCGTTCGAATCCACATATGCGGCCTGGAACGAAGTCTCGAATTCCAGCGTCATCGCGTCACCGATGAACACCTCATCGAAGTCACCAAAATAGACCTCGGTTTCATCGCCGCCCACGCCCAGGTTCATCGGAATCTGAGATGTAGTTTTGATCGGATACCCGAGCAGCGTGCCGTTCTGCTGAATGGACGGATACAGGTAGTTGCCACCGTTCGGATCGCGCAGCGAGGCCAGGAAGTTCTTGGTTGCTGCCCGCATGATCCAGCCGCAGGACACCATACCCACATTGGCATCTTCCACCTTGGACACCAGACCGCGCAGCGCCGCATCAACGGTCATCGGCGCATTGGCAACGCCTGTGACCCAATTTGCGGGCAGCATCCAGTTCTTGATACCCGTGGGCGTGTTGGCCGTGCCGTCACCACGAATGAACGCCAAATCCTCGCGCAGCGCCATGACTTTGAGAATGTCATCGCGCACCAGAGCCGCCATTGCCACGCTGGAATGACGCAGCAGCGAATTGCCGACAGGAACCAAAGCGGTCAGCTTTTTGAAGCTCTGATCCACCTTGTCAAAGCCAGGTTCACTGACAGGCATCGCCGCGTTCTCGCCGGTATAGGTTGCCGTGGCCGAGGAACTCTGCCGTGCATGGCGCATCTGGCCCGCAGGCATATCGATCATCCGCGCACCAGAGGCACGCACAGCCACGCGCGGGCGCAGCAGTTCGATCAGTTCACTGGCCTGGGCACGCGGAATGGTGACGCCACCAGCACCCTCAGTTGCACCCGACAGGGTAGCTGCCACGCCGGAATTGCCGCCATCCTCAAGGAACTTTGCAGCCTTTTCGGTATCGCCCTTGGTTGCGGCCAGCGCCTGGAACATCAGGCCAGCCTCAATGCCCTTGTCCGCATCGGACTTGGGCTGCGCGGGTGCAGTGGCGGTGGTGGTCTGGCTGTTGTTTTCGTCACCCTGCGCCGATGTGGCCTTGGCTTGCTCAACGGCCTCAGCACGTTTCACCGCCTTGTCTGCCGCCTTGAACGACGCCTCGGCAGCATCAAACGCCGCCACGGCATCAACCATTTCTTTGGCGTCAGCCGCCGTTTCGGCATCTTCCAGGGTCGCAATGGCATTGGCACATTCTTCCATTTTGGTTGCCGCGCTCGTGCGTTCGCGGCGAAGATCGTTGATGTCTTTCATCTGATTTTCCTTTCGCAGATCAGACGCTGCAAAACGCAGCAGTTCGGCCCCGCCGCGAGGGGCAGGGTGTTCAGGCACAGCGATGTGCGAGAATTCAGGTGGCGGCGATGGCCTGTGCGGCCTTGGCTTTCGCCGTCAAAGCCCGCCGTCCAGAGGGGCGCGGCTTGGGTCCGTATTTGGCAAAGATGCGGGCATAGAAGGCGTCCCGCGTCTCGGCGGTATCGATCAGGCCGCGCGATTGCGCCTCAGATACCTCAAAGGCCCGCCCGCCGTCCTTGACGTCATCAGTGGCACTGATCCGCGTTGGCAGTTCGGCCAGCGAGATCTTGCGGCCCGTGGCAATCGCCTGGTGGAACTTGGCCTCAGCCAGGTCCAGCACTTTCTGGATTTCCGCCTTACCTTCCTCTGTGGAGGGATCAGGATTCTTGGCCTGGGCGTGCGAAGAACGAAATTCATAGAAAGGTTCCTCTGCCGCATAAGCCCCGCGCATCGTGCCGATGGACCCGATCAGCGAACCCGCCGTGGCAGTGATCTCTGTAGAGGCACAAGCGAGCCAATATCCAGCCGAGGCGCAAAGCGGGTTCACCAGAGCATGAACCGGCTTCACCTTGGCGCAAGCTGCGATGGCGGCATTTGCAGCCTCAACCCCCAAAACCATCCCGCCTGGTGTGTCGAATTCCAGAACAATGGCGGAAACCTCTTCATTGCTGGCAAGCAGGTTCAGCGTTTCCTCAAGGCCCTGATAGGTGGCCCATCCAAGCCAACGCTCCAAAACAAAGAGGTTCGGCGTGAGAAGCCCCTTGACCGGCACCACGGCAACCCCGCGCGAAATGGCAAAGCGCTCACCCCGCGCGATCATTGCCGCATTGGTCACAGCCTTGGTTTCGGCCTTTGGCATCGGCAGGCTCAAGAGCGCCTGCGCACTCTGAGCGCAGATCGCCAAATCAGTGGCCGCGAACAGGCTGGCAATCGTTTGTTTCGTCATTCCTCAGTCTCCTTTTCGCCGCTCTTCTTTTCGTCCCGCGTCATGTTCGGTGCAGGGTTCAGCTTATCGTCATCCGGCCCGTTGGTGATCGGCAGGCCAAGACGTTTCTGAGCATGGTTCGCCGTCATGAACGGGCCACCCACGGCCTTGTGCATGGCGTCATAGCGATCCTTGAGCGTGGGACGCATGAGCGCGTCAAAATCATGCTCAAGGAAGTAACCCGCCTCACGCTCGCCCCGCGTGAGCAGCGCCAGGGCCAAGCCGGTTTCTATGAAACCGCCCCAATGCAGCAGGGCATCCGTGCGATAGTCGATAGCGCTTTGTTCGCTGTTGGCCTTCACCCCGCCCTCATTGTCCTGAACCTTGAAAGGCGGCACGCGATAAAGGCTCAGGATTTGAACCTTGTCGAACTTGCGGCTCGCAAGCAGTTCCTGATCAGCGGCAGACAGGTCCAGGCGATCCGCCTTCACACCCTCGGGAACAATTGCCAAGCCCGATTCCTGTGGATTGCGCAAGCGATCCCCGAGGCGCTTGGCATTGCGCTCATAGGCCTCATCATCGTCCCAGACATTTGGCATCTCAATGAGAGCCGAGACAGGTCTGCCCGATGCGGTGCGGGCCGCAGCCTCTTGGCCTGCCAGCGCCAGCCCCATGCTCTCTGCCGCCACCTCAATGGGCGAACGGCCCATCCAGCCATCCTCGGACATATAGCGTAGATGCGCCATTGAGCGGCTCGGCACCCGCCGATGAACCTGTGCGCCATCCTCAAAGTCATAGAACCGCTGACGGCCATTGCGCAGGACGGTTGGCCGATCCTGCTTGATCAGATCGATCATGGTCAGTTCGCCCGCCCCATCACGAGGCGTATAGGCAAAGGCATTGCCACGCAGCGTGAACGCATAGGCCAAGGTGAAACGCAGGACCGAGGCCGGAACGCCATCGCTCGATTCCACGTTCATCAGATAGACCAGCGGGTGATCACGGATCACCTCTTCCTCGCCATCATCCTTGAGCCGCTTGAGCAGCAAAGGAACCTTGGAGGTATCGCCCGCCAGAACGCTGCAACAGGCTGTCACAGTCGCGTGTTTTTGGGCGATGGTTGCCGAGACGCGCGGCAGCGTTTTCACGCGGCTTTGCGATCCCCAGCCGGTATCGGAAAGCCAACCGGCAGGCTTGGATGTGCCCGAGGTTTCGCCAGCAGCCGCAACCATCGGCGGTTCTACCCGCGCGACCTGGCTCTGACCTGACCCCAATAGGCGCGAAATTAAACTCATACGAACATGATCTCCCGCGCTTTGCGTTTCTCTTGAGCAGCCGCCGCTCGGCCAACAGCCATGATGGAAGCCACAGCCGGATCAATCCGGCCCGAGGCTTTGCCCTTGTTCGGCTTGATGTTCTCAGCCGCGTCCATGTCGCAATGAACATTGCCCACGGCCCAGGCGAGAACAGGATTGCCGCCATGTTGCAGCCGGTTCTGGATCACCAACTGCTCAAAGCGTTTCATCGGCGGCGACATGGACACATACCCCTGCCGATGCGGAACCATCAGGAACCCTCGGCGGCTCAGTTTCTGAGCGAGGTATTTCATACCCCATTCGTCATAGGCCACCTCTTGCAAATCAAAGGTTTCCTTGATCTGCACCAGGCGCTGAAACACCTGATCCTCATCGATCACGCCGCCTTTGTGGACCTCAAGCCAGTTGGCATCTTTCCAGGCGATGTAGGACCGATTCTCAGTTTGCGCCCGCGTGATGAACCCTTTCGGACCCTCGGGCAGAAAGCTGTAAACCAGCAGATACACCTGATCCTCAACAGGCACCGCCACGGCGATGGCCGTCATATCCGTAGTGCGCGACAGGTCCACCGCCGCCCAGGCAGGACGGCCATAGAGCATCTCCACGTCAAACTTTTCGCCGCCCTTGTCCCACACATCGCGGCCAATCCAGGACTGTGAACCCTCGGTCCACAGGTTGAGGTGCAGCCGCCGAAAGTTCGGCATTTGCCCCTGGATCGCGCGGGCGCGGTCATAGATCGTGCGTAGCTCGCCAGGGTCAAAGGCGATTCCCATGTTCGGGTTCGCCATCGCCCAAGTGTTCGGATCGCCTGGATCAGCATCCTCTGGCGGCTCGGCCACATAGCCAAAGAACGTGTCATCCTCCACGTCACCGCGCAGAACATCCTCGGCATACTTACGCAACTCCCCGCAGATTGAGGCGCGATCCGCCCCCGCAGTGGTGATCGCCCAATCAATCGGCTGAGGCCGCGCCATCATGGAGTTCACCACGATCTCGGCCAGTTCCCGATCCGTCCAGCGGTGGACCTCATCACGCGCCGCGAAATGCGGGTTGATACCGTCCGTTGAGTTGCCGTCACGGCTGAGGCATTTGATGATCCCGCCCGTGGGCAGGGTTTCGATGTGGTAGCGCCACACCTTCATCAGCGTGTTGTTCAGCACCGAGGCCTGCACCATTCGGCGCAAATCCTGGAACAGCAGCCCCGCCTGATCCCGCGTGGTGGCCGCGCAATACATCTCAGGCGTCTGCTCGCCATCGAATAGCTGCGTATAGAGCGCAGGCACCGCCGTATCAGTGGTTTTGCCGTTCTTCTTTGCCACCTGGTGATAGGTGTAGCGGAATCGGCGCACCAGCTTGGTTTCAACCTCGCCCGTGATCGGATCAACGAAATCGCGCGGTTTCTTCCACCCAAATACAGACCCATGACGAAACATCTGCCAAGGTTGCAAGGTCAGTGGCTTGCCTGCCATGTCGCCCTTGGTGTGGGCGATCATCTTGGCAAAGTTCAGAACACGGCTGGCCGATTGGCAATCAAACACCAGGCCACGATCTGCACCCGTTTCCAGATCGCGGAAATGGCGCTCACAGGCGAGGCGCACCAATTCACCCGCAACGATTTTTCCATCCAGCACATCCGAGGCATAGCGCGAAACGGGATGGTCAAGGGGTTCCATTGAGTTGCTCGGCCAGCTTGTCGAACAGATCGCCCTGATCCGTATTGCTCAGGCGTTTGTCATCCACAGGTGACATTCCGAACATGGCCCCCAATTGGCGCAGCGATGCGAGAGCATCCAACCGCGCTTGCCACGCAGCAGTTTTCTTCTGCTGCATTCCGTTTCTTGTTTTCACCGAGTAGGTTCGCCCCTCCATTGCGATGATGGATGAAAGTTCGATCACGTCATTTGCAGCCTCGCAGACCGCGCCGAACAAATCCTCAAAATGCGGCTCCAACCGGCCCTGCCGGATCATCTCGGGTGCGAGGCGATCCCAGACCTTCTTACCACCCTCGGAAAGCAGATCAGGCGCAGGCGGCACTGGCCGTCCTGTATCCCCACGCATGGGAATGACGTTATCGAGTTTCGGTTTCTGACCTTTCATCATTCCCTCCTTTCCTCAAAACCAGTGGGCTTTTTTCCCCAATTCAACCCGCGCAAAAAGAGAGCTTCAGGGCGCGGTCGGCAGCAGGGGCCACCTAAGAAATTGACCACCCCCCCCTATATCGACAGAGGCGCGATCAGTCCGACTTGTTCAGTGTTTCGCTGGCCGTCTTGCGACCATGACAGGGCGAACAAAGCGCCTGCCAGTTGTTCCGATCCCGAAACAGTTTCTTGTTGCCGCGATGCGGGATGATGTGATCCACCTCGCGGGCCGCTGTGACCAGCCCAAGTTCTTCACAGTGTTTGCAGAGCGGGTTGCGCTCAAGGAACGCTTTGCTTTCGCGCCGCCACCATCTGGTATCGTAGAGCTTGCGAGCCGCTGCAATCTCGGGTGTGCGTTGCGTGCGCTGCCATCGCTGCGCATCGGCTTGCCGCTTGTCAGCCATATGCACCGCGCACCGCGTCTGCCCTTCCTCTGCGAATTCATCACAGCCTGGAAAGGAACAGAGCCTACGAATCATTCGCCTTCTGAGCCTTCAATAACTCTCGGATCACATCTTTCGCCTGACCCACAATCATGGCCTCAGTGTGCAAGTTGTGATCAGTCAAAGTTTGAGCAACAACACCAAGCCGATCCGCGACCACAACGGGGTTCACCTCAATGCTCACGACCTTGCGCGACATAACAAACTCCAATGTGCAGAAATAGAAAAGCGCCCAACGTTTTGTTGAGCGCATTTGTTGATGATGCACATTTAGTGGCACGCAGTCGTACTAAGCGTCAAGCCCCTTTGTGAACCGCCTCCGCAAATTGCTCAAACCCAAGCGGCATATCGGGATCGTGCGCTGTGTAGCTCGCCTGCCGCCGCACTGGCCCCATCATACGATTGAGCACCTCTGCCAAGGCCTCTTGCAAGGGCGTCAAGTTTTTACTGCCTCGGCTCCACCCATGCGCCCGCAACACCTCGGCCAGTGTTTTCTCTTCAAGACAAACCATATCCACCAGCCGCCGATCTGTGATCCCGCTGCGCTTAGACGCCTTGCCCTGCCGCTTCACCTCCAAGGCAAAGCCATCACCGATCCGGCCACGGATGCGCTTGATCTGATCCCGATCCCGCAGCACCGCATCAATGAACCCGCCATCACCACCCGCGCCACCGCCGCGCAATGTCTCCACCGAGGAACAGCGCACACCGGCTGAGGCGTGCCGTTCCCACAGGTTGCGATAGTGACGGCCCATCGTGACCTGGGCAGGCGTGAACGGGGGAATAAACTCATCCTTCTTGCCCTTGTGCGCCAGCCGCGCCCGATGGGTCATGAGGTCAAAGGCATCAGCCCGCTGGATCGATTTGAAAGGCTGGCCATCCGGCCCGATGTGACCTGATGGTTTGAGTTCCCATTCATCCTCGCCCTTGGGATAGAGCTTCATTGGCGTGAACGCCCGCACCGGCCCACGCGCAGGGGCCATCGGTATCTCAGGGCTGCACCCATCTGGCACAGCGCCAAGCGCTTTGATCCCATCAATCCGCGCCTGCTCGCCCAAGGTGCGCACGTCCATCGCCATTGCCACACCGTGCCGGTTCACCAAGAACACCCGCTCATATTTCATGCTGCCACCCCTTCGCCCTTTGCATTGATCACATCCAGGCAGCGCCGCTGTGTCTGGTAGTAATGCTCGACCCAATTCAATTCTCGCTGACTGGCCCGCCCAACTTCCTGCTCTCGCTTGATCCGAGCGAGGGCGCTGCGATTGTCATCCGCCTCGCGCTTGATCTCAGACAGGGAATAGGTGTTCGGGGGCGCTCCGAATTTCTTGAGATACCAGAACAGTTCCACCAGATAGCCACCCACCTCAGCCGCGCTGCCTGCCGCCGATTGAAGATAGGACCGCACAAGGCGGCTCTCACTGGCAGGCGGAAACTGGATCGCCCGCGCCCAATTGTAGATGGATACCTCAGCAGGCCAGACATTCTTGTGCTTGCCGCCCGCATAGCGCTCAAGCACCTCGGCCAATGCCTTGAGGTTGTCAGCGGTCATATAAGCGAGACGCGCCTCAAGATTGGCGATCATCTCATCCTCTGCCGCCTTAGGCATTCCCCGCTTTCGGATCATGCCGCCTTTGGTCAATGGCAGTATCAGGTTCTCTCTGACCCGTTCCTTGCCTGCTCTTAGCGCCTCGCCTTCCATATCGTGCCCCCAATCTTGTCTCAAGCAAATCCCAAGTTATCCACAGGCAAACCGCCTGATTTTTGGCGCTGATCGGTATTCTCTTTTCTTTTTCATTTTCTTCTCTTTTCCTTTCAGCGGCTCGGTTTTCGGCAGAAATGAAACTTCCAAAACCTTCCGCAAATCCTCCCAAAATCCTCCGCAGGAATTTCCAAAACTTCCGCTGGAAGAATTGGCACGGTTTTCTAGGGCTGCTGTGAAAGAGCCTCCCACGCCTCTTGGATGCGCTTCACCGTGGCGCTGCCGCCTGGATAGGCGTCCTCAATCCAATCGCTGATGCGGTTGATTAGTTCTTCATTCTGGGCGATGCGAGAACCGCCAGGGATGTTGACCTTGAGGTTCTGAGCAATCGTGCCGAGCCGCTTGCGCATCCGCTCATCGGCGTTCTTTGCCGCGTTGCGCTTCTTGGAACCAAGCGCCTCAACCGCAACCTCGGTGACAACGGGATGCGCATAGCGCACCTCGCCATTGTCACACTGCACCTGATACCAACCATGCAGCGGCGTCACATCGCGCCGGACCAGCGCCTGCCATTTTTCGAGCGGCAGATTGAGATCAAACGCAAGCTGCTTGTCATCACAGGGCAGCGTGCCGATAGGCGAGCCATCCTGGGCAATGCAGAAAAGCTGGAAGCCATACCAACCCACCTCGGGATCGCAGGTTTTACGGAACTCACTGCCACGCCAGCGCTTAAGGTTCCATTGCAGGAAATAATGGGAATCAAGCCGATCACTGGCCGAGATCGGGTAAAGCTCAAGTTCTTGCGTATCGATCAGTTGAACCTGTGGAGCCGCCATCACGCCACCTCCACTTGCTTGCCCTGGGCAACATAACTCATCGCCGCTGCCAAGATGCGCTCACGGCCACGCCGCGATCCTCGCTTCAAAGCCTTGGCGACGTATTCCTCATCTTTGAAGCCCAAGGCACGGCTTACCGCACGCATGGAAGGGAAGGTTACACCACCTATGGTGAAGGCTTTGGACTTCCACGGATTGTAGACCGCAGGCCGCGCAATGCGGTCAGGATCACCATCACAGATCGCGGAATAGACCGTTCCAGGCTGCACGCCAAAATGCGCCGCCGCTGCGTTCACATCCTCAAAGTCTTGCCCTGCGATCCGCACCCGCATCGGTTCAGGACCAACGCGGCCCGTTCCAACCCGATGCAATGTGCCATTGCGATACGCCGCCCGCACCGTGTTCGCGTGAACGCCAAGGGCCTTTCCAGCCTCGCTGAAATTGGAATAGGTGACGCCGCGAATGGTCACAGGACGCAAGGCAGGGCGCGTGCCCAGGCCATCCAGCCGCCCTCTGCGCACCGCCATGCGAACCTGTCCAGCCGTGACGCCAAGCGCTGCCGCAGCCGCGTTTGCATCGGGGTAGACCACCCCGTGAATTTCAATGTCCTGGTACTTGCGCTGCCCCATCATTCTGCCTCCGCCGTTTTTGACCGGCGATTGCGATCCTCAAGCCATGCCGATTGCGCGTGCGTTACATAACGCCGCGCGGCACGGGTGAGATCACGAATGCCGGTGTCTTGTTGTTCGTATTTTCCCATGCGCCAGGTCAGCAGGGGCAGCGCCATGCGGTGGCCCCACTTGCGCATCTCTGCCGTGCCCGCCCGCTCGCACGCAGTGCAGCAATACATCTGCCAGGACCGCGCAGGCGTGAAGGGCCGCGAACACTCTGGCAGAAAGCAAATGCCCTCGCGCCAAGGCGGCGCAGTCAGCAATTCAGACGCCGCATAGACCTGAAATTTCTCAGGCTCATTATGGCGTGCCACGGCATTTGAGGGAGCAGCATCAAGCATGTCCTACGCCCCCTCAGCCTGCAAAGGGCCTGAAATCGGCTCTTTTAGCTCAATCGACAGGCGCTCTGCCGCCGCCTCGAAATGATCCACGGACACCTCAATGCCGATGGCCTTGCGCCCCGCCTGGGCAGCAGCCAACAGCGTGGCCCCTGATCCCGCGAACGGATCAAGCACCGTATCGCCCGCCGTGCTGGAATTGGTGATGTAATGTGTCAGCAATTCCACCGGCTTTTGCGTCGGATGGATCGCACCCTTTGGCCGAGGGCACGCGAATATCTGCTTGGACCCTGCGTTGCGGATCGTGCGGGCCTTGCCCTTCCAAAGATACAGGACCGGCTCAACGTGCTTCATATACCAGCGATTGCGGGTTGGTGCGCCCTTGTCCCACCCAAGCAGGTTGTGGAATTTGAAGCCTACGCCCGTGAACCCCGCGTGCGCCGCAAACAGGTTCTTATCATTGGCCATGACATAGGCATCGGCGTCAGCCTTGAGGGCGCGATAGATCGGCCCGCCGATTTGCGACCAACGCACAACATCCATAAGCTCGCCGCCATTGTCGTATTGATCGGCTGAGAATATGCCCGACATGCACGCGCCGGAATTGCCGCCCGAGGTCAGGCGGTAGGGCGGATCAGTGACCACCAAATCAGCCACACCGGCGAGCCGTGGCAACACGTCCAGCGCATCACCCAGGATCAGACGGCATGGCCCGATCTGAATATCCCGCAAGATCGCGCTCATTCGTCCAGCCACCATGCCAGATGCGGGGCCTCTTTGGGATCAATGAGGAACACAGGCCGATCAGCACGCAGTGCGAACAGCGCCTCTTGCCATACGCCCAGGCTTTGCTGCCAGCCATCCAGCGGCGGCACGGTCACAGGGCCGCAGGCATTCAGCAGCGGTTGGCACCAATCAGTCCAGAACCTGGCATCCAGCGGATCAAGCCATTCGTCAAAATCCACATGCACCATCTCAACGGATTGGATGATGGGCGAGATCGCGGTGATCCCCTCAACAGCCAAAGCCCGCGACCACCGCGCGGCACGGCCAGCACAGAAAAGGCTCTCCACCTGGTTCCATTCGCCATCGTCAGTGACGCAGACCTTGGAATAAGGCGTAGCAAGATAGCAGAGCCGCCCCCGCGCATGGCTGATCACATCGGCCAGAGAGGCATCACGATAAAGCAAATCCCCCTGCTCAAAGCTGACCAGATGCGGATTGCCCCAATCGGGCGTATCGGGAAGGCGGATTTCAACACCCATCAGACACCACCCCCGAAAAAGGGGCGCGAGCAATGCACAGCACCACCCGCGCCCAGGTCCAACAGGGAGGTATCCTCGGCCTTCACCCCGAGAATGACAGAAAGAGCTTTGCGAACGAAAAGCCGGATCATGCCAAATCCCCCCACTGTTCGGCCATCGCATCGGCAATGCCCTGAAAGGTGGTGGAGCGCAGTTTCCAGCGGTCCTTTGATGGCGGCAGATGGTGAATGCGATGGCGCTCCGCATCGGGTAGCGCCTGCATTTCCGCCTTTACGTCTTTGGTTGGTTTGAGTGGCGGCAAGCCCTTGAGCCAAAGGCAGGTAGCCTTGGTTTCGGGATGGCCAAACATCCACGGCTGGATTGTCTGATCCGCTCGCCCCCCCCCAATCAATTCTCGCCCGTATTTGTGCATGATTGGGTTCTCAACAGCGATGCGCTGAACAGGCGCATTCAGGAACGCCCTAAACAGGGCCGCAGCATCGAACAGTTCTGGCCAGCGCTTGGCATTGGTGTGCAAATGGCGCACCCCTGAATTTGCCAGGAAAGTGCAAGGCGGATGCGCGACCAGCAAATCCCACCCATCTTGCAACAGATCGCGGGCATCGCCCTGAACATGCGGCCCGTCTGCATCCGTAGGCAGCAGATCGCAGGACACTGCGTCATGCCCCCGCGCAATGAAGGCATCCCGCACGCGCCCGCTATATTCACAAGCCACCAGAACCCTCATGAAACCGTCCCTTCAACAGGAACCAACGTTGGTGCAGTGTTCTGACCCTCAGTCAGCTTTGTGCGGGCCAGCTTGAGCGCCGCAATGGCCTCATCGATCTCGGTCACGGCCTGGGCGCGATCATCAGCGCTGGATGAATGCTCAGCATCCAGAATGGCCGAGATCGCCTCACCGCTTTCCTTGGCGATGATCCCGCTCTGCACCACCAGACACGCGATCTCGCCCGCAACGTGGTTTTCCTTTTGCCGTGCCAGTAGGCGGGTGATCGGATATTCCCCCGCCGCGTCCTGCAAAGCGATCACATCCGGCAGCGTCCAATCCAACTGTCCAGACATTTTCTTGCTGATCGTGCCCTTGGATGCGCCACAGCCCCAACGGGTGTTCAACACCTCGGCCACAGCGTCATAGCAGCCGAACCCTTTGACGATGGACCGCATGGCCCGATGCGTAATCATCCGCAGATCAGGCATGGGAAACCTCGTTTCCTGTAAAACCGGCGTGACTTGCCGTAGAAGAGTGATGCGGGACGATCAGCGCCAACCGAGCCGCCCCGCGCCACCAACCATCAGGGAGGATTTTGATGGCCGATGAACTTGACGAATTTCGCGACCCCGAAAAGCTCAAGCTGTTCTTCGAGGATTTGGACCAAGAGATTGAGAACCTGGCGGGGCTATACCAGGACGCCCGCGCCCAGAATGACGCCCTGCGCATTGCACTTATGGCGATGCTGACGGCACTGGATGACACCATGCCCGCCGTGCGTGACATTGTGGTGCAAGCACTGGATGAGGCTTTTGAAAAGGTGAACAATCCGCTTTCTGACAGCCTGCCCGAAACCGCAAAAGAGGCTGAACTGGAAGCGTTGAGCGACCTGCGCACGCGCATTGATCTGGCAAATAAGCTGATGGCGCGGGAATAAGTCATGCTGACACCCCGCGAACACCAGAGAAACGCCGCAGCCGGATCAACCGCATCCGCAGCGCCAGGTTTTCCTTTTCCAACCGATCCGCCTTTGCGGCCTTGCGCTCAAACGCATCGCCAACCCGCTGCAAATCGGATTGCAGGCGGGCGATGGTTTTCTGATCGGCGTTCATCTGATCGGCCATCACGCCGCCTCCCTTTGATTGACACGCGGCGCGTGCGGGCTGTTGGCGTGGCCTCGGGCTATCAAACTTGCTACGGATTGGGGATTGATACCCAAACCGAAAGTGAGAATTTCATGAGAGTGTTTTTGATTGCCAGTGCGGCGCTTTTGTTGACCGCAATCAATGGCATAATGCTGACCCGCCACTTTGTTCAATACCTGGACCGAAAGCAGGTCAGTGACATTAGCGTTGAGATCGGGCTTGGAATGCAGTGCGCTGACGTAGTGACAGCACTCGATGGCGCTTTCAGCAAAGGCACCCAATCCGACAGAAACTGGATCATCGCCGTGCTGGCCAATGCCCATATCATAGGGTCTGGACAGGCGGGCGGAGCTGCAATGTTTGAGATCACGGAGATTTGCCGCGAAAATCCAACCAAACCGTTCCTTGAAGCCTTGAAGCAATGAACACATTACGCAGCCTCCACCAAAAACGAGGGGAGCGGCTCAAACGAAAATAATCCATGCTGAGGGGGATCAATTTTCGCCTGATCTGCCAAAGCGCAAAACACGCAATACCACCGCGCAGGCAACACGCCGTTTGTGAGGTGAGTGTGCAGGGTGGTTGGACGCATAGAGAGCCGGTCGGCCACCTCACGGTAGCCACCAAGCCGATCCACAAATTCTCTTACGGAGCCATACATGCCCCCTTATAAGTCCGAAATTTTCGGACTGTCAACTGACTGACTAGAAATTCGTTCGAAAATCTCGGACCCGTATAGTATGAAAGCCTATGGACCACACCGCTAAGAATGACCTTTTCAGAAAAGATGATGGCTCCGCCGAGGCGGTAGCAATCCGCCTGAAAGCAGCGCGAGAAGCCGCCGGATACGAAAAGCAGATTGACCTTGCCAACGCCCTTGGCGTTTCCAAGACAACTTACAACTCTCAGGAAAAGTCAGGCAAGCCAGCGATAGGCACCATTAGATACCTGTATATCAACCACAGGATCGACTTTAACTACGTTTTTAACGGTGACTACAATCACCTCCCTGGTGACGTTCAGACCGCACTAGAAAAGGCTCTCTCCGCTTAAATGCCACACGGGGAGCGATGAACCAATTTGGGTTCAAACCGAATTTTCGCAGAATTCTTAGGGTGAGAATCAATATCCTTGCCTTTCAATTCGGCCTTAATGTTCTATTTATGTTCTCATACTGTCAACCCTAGGCTGAGGTAGCCCCAGGCCCCGGCAGTCCGATATTTTCGGATTATCTGGGTTTACAGTCCGAATTTTTCGGACTATACAGGCCTCCAACACAGGAGGCAACCCATGCTGACACAAGAGCATTCACAGATCGCCGCAGACGCCAAAGAGGTGGTGAACCACCCTGAGCGCTTTGCCGATCAACCTGGCCAGCGCCTGTTGGCCTGGGCCGTTCTGATGGGCCAGCGTGGCCAGCGTGTTGACCAGATACGCATCCGCCAAATGCAGCGCCCTTTGCGCGTTGTCGCCGGATCGGAGGCTGTGTCCCTCTCGGCAGCATCGCGCGGCGATGCGCCTGACGGGCAACGCGCCCTCCAAATGGAGGGCTGCTAGGATGGGCATCCACCCCAAATTTGAAATCGTGCGAGATCGGAACGCCTACTACATCCACAAGGATGGCGAGGTGGTTCATGGTCCAGCCTGCCATGCCCGCGCCCATGAGGCGCTGGAACGCTTGAAGCGTGAGGCGCAGCGCAAAACCCGCAAGTGCATGACCTGCTCGGCCAGCTTTCTGAGCGACGGCCCGCACAACCGCCTGTGCAAATCCTGCCGCTCGCAGTCCCTTTATGACGGAGCCGCGTGATGGATCACCACTTTGACCGCAAGCGCCAGTTTCTGGATCACCTGGAATTGCTTGGCCCCAAAGCCCGCGCCGAGAGCTTTATGAATGAAGCCCTGGAAACAGGCGGCAGCTACATCCCGCCGCGTGAAGGCGATGGCTGGGCCTCGCATCTGGCAGAGATCAACCTCTATGGGTTCAGCACCTCAGGCGCGAGCGAGGAAGAGGCGCAGCGCAACTGGATGCGCATGGCCCGCCGCGCAATGCCCTATGACACTCTGGCCGAGGCCGCATCCGCATGATGGGCCGATCCACAAACCTTTCTGTTGCCGGTGCCGTGAAACCTGCCGGTGCAACTGCCGAGGGCGGACTGCTCGCCGCTCTCGGCCTTTTCTTCACTCGTTTTGGGGGCCGCAGGAATGCCGCCACCCAGGGCGCACGCCAAGTCCACCACTCAAACCTCACGGAACTGCGTGCGCCCAAAAATCCTGACCCTCGCTGGCCTCATGGTTGGTGGATTTTGCCAGGTGCGATCCTCGGAACACTGCTTTGGATTTTGCTTGGCGTCTTGATTGGAGAGGTGATCTGGGCGGGCATCCTTTGGGTGATCGAATGAACGCCCCGCTGCGCCAACGCTTTGATGATCTGCCGCCCGCTCAACAGGCGGGCATCATCTGCAACGATGATCGGTTCCAGCGGTTCGCGGCCACGCGGTGCGGCTTTCCCGATGAGCAGTTCAGCACCTCAGCCGCTGCTGAGTATCTGCGCGACTGCTGCAAGATCACCAGCCGCCGCGATCTGAACACCGATCCCCAGGCAATCGCCCGTTTTCAAACCCTACGCACGGAATTCGATGCGTGGACCGGCAAAATCGCAACCCCCAGGTAGAGGAATCCAATCCATGAAACTTGATCACTCCATCAACTTCCTTGAGTTCATGCAGAGCTTTCGGCGCGGCGAACTGTTGCGCGAGGGCGATCAGCAGCTTTCCAAGGTCATCGAAGCCATGCACGCCACGGGCGGTGACGGCGAGATCAACATCAAACTGCCGTTTAAGCTGAACAAGGCGGGTCAGATCGAATGCACGCCGAAACTGACGGCCAAGATACCTCAGCGCCCGATGGGCACAGGCATCTACTTTGCCGATGATGAGGGCCGCCTGACCCGCCGCGATCCCAATCAATACGACATTGAGGATGAGATCGAACGCCGCCGCTCTGCCGAGAGCCAAGCGGCGGAATAACCCTTTCCACCTGAAACCCTGAGCAAAGGAACCCACAATGGAACAACCCAACGACTATTCACCTTGCCACGCCTTGGACGCGGCCATTGACGCTGCACGCCTCGCAACGCCCGTGGTTGATCACGATGATGGCCGCAAGCATGTGTTTGTGCCGAACGGCTATGACCTCAAAGAGGTGACAGACCCGAACCACCTGCCGCCGCACATCAAGCAAAAGATCACCGTGGATGATCGCGCCTCACTCACCGCCTACGCCAATCGGTTCAGCGACCAGCGCAGCATCATCATTGCCGACTATGACAGCGGCAAGATCGCCGCGCATCTAGACTGGCACGCAGACAATGAGCATGAGCTTGCGCCGCAACATTCGGCCCACAGCGTCACGCTCGCCCTGCGCGACAGCGAGGAATACAAGCGGTGGAGCAAGATGGAAAATGCCCTGCACACGCAGCAGGAATTTGCGTTCTTCATTGAGGAAAACGTGGCGGATGTGATCGATCCTGACGCCTCCACGTTGCTGGAAATCTGCCGCGAGCTTGAGGCTACCCAAGGCGCATCCTTCAAGAGCGGCACGCGCCTGGACAACGGGGATCGCTCTTTCATCTATGAGAACGAAACCCGCGTCAAAAATGAGATGGTGGTGCCAACCGAGATCAAGCTGGCGATCCCGCTCTATCAGGGCGAAGAGCCAACTACGATCACGGCCAAGTTCCGTTTCCGCGTGAAGCCCGATGCGCTCTACCTCGGCTTCAACTGGCATCGCGTTGAATACCAGCGCCAAGCCAAGTTCTCCGAACTCGCCACCGTTGCCGCCGATGAAACCGGCCTGCCGGTGTTTTTCGGGCGCACCTGATCTCTCTTTCTGGCCCTCGGCAACGGGGGCCAGCGACGGAAACCAGGAACCCAAGGGAGAACCATCATGGGCAAAGACGAACAGGCCATTGAGGCCGAAATCCAAGACAAGGGATTGACCGCAAAACGCATCACACCTGACATGCTGGATGCAGAGATCGTGCGTGAGCAGTTTCATGTGTTTGAGGGATCGTGCCTGACGGTCTGCTGTCTCACCCTGAAAAACGGCTTTACGGTTACAGGTGAGAGCGCCTGCGCATCCCCTGAGAACTTCAATGCGGAGATCGGCCAGAAGGTATCCAAGGCCAATGCCCGTGACAAAATCTGGCCCCTGCTTGGGTTCCGCCTGCGCGATGAGCTTGCATCCTGATGGACCCCCGCAAACCAGTTCACCGCCCCGACGAGGCCACGCAGAGCGCGGCCAGAGATATGGCATATGCGCATCTGCTGGCCGTCACCGAGGAAGGCGCTCGGTCCATTGGATGCACAGGGGCATCCTTTGTGATCATGGGGATGGGTATTTGGGGCGGTGAACTGTCCGAACTACATCCCCGCGCCGCCGCTCAAATGATGCGTGCGCTGGCAGATATTTACGATCCGGCCACCAACCCGACACAGAAGGCCCGCGCCGAAAAGAAACGGCGTGCGGCAGTCGATAAGCTGTTGGCGGCTGTTGATCTAGACATGGCCGACCCGCGAGGATCAGCATGAGCCGCCTGCACGCATATGAACACCACGGCCCGTGCATCGATCCACGCACCGTGACGTTGCGGGAAAACATTGATCCGCTCGGCACAGGCGATCAAGAGGAATGGAGAGCCGAACGCCAGATTTTCAATGCAATGGAATTTCAGGCGCAGGCCCTGGTTCTTTCAGGTGACGAAACCCTGAAAGAGGGCGCAGAGCTTCATGATTATCGCGGCTTTGGCAGTTGCATAGCGGAGGCTGTTGGCGATGCAGAGGCGCTCTATGACAAGCTCGGTGATCGTGTCAGCACCATTGTGCGCGTTCGGCTTATCGCCAAGCCAGCGCTGTTCGCCCCCGATGAGGCTTTCTATCACGGCGCGGTCAAGGTGTTCTATGCGCTGCCACGATGGGGGGTAAGTTGGGAAGGTGGAGAATACCAGGAATTGGTGAACCTGGATGAAAAGGCCCAAGAATTCACGATCTGGCAGAACGGCAATCACACCAATGATTGGGCCAAAGTCCAGCGCCTGATTGCCGAATTGCCAGCCCAGGATATTGCCGCAGATCGCAGGAGGAATCGCCGTGCGTGACCGTCCAATTCTATTTTCCGCAGCGATGGTCCAAGCCAATCTGCGCGAGATCAAACAACCTGGAACAGGTAAAACCAACACCCGCCGCCTGCTAAAGCTCAGGGGCTATCCTGGTTTTTTCCAGTTTGGCCAATCAGACACCCCTGGATATGACTGGCAGTTTCGCCGCAAGGATCACGTTTGGGAAGATTATGAACACGAGCGGCTGCTGAAATTACTGCCGGTTCAGATCGGTGATCGGTTGTGGGTGCGCGAAACTTGGTCAGATGAGCATCCCCTGGCTGTTCAAAAGGGGCGGTATAGCCAAGAGGGCCGCGCAGGGATACCTGGGCCACCAAATGTAAGATACAGAACGATCTACAAAGCAGATGGTGAGCCTTTGCAGGTTTGGCGGAATTCGGGCGGGTATCCCTACTTTACCACCGCAGGCCCCAAAGATGAGATCGCGTCAAAATACCCATCAGTATCCTCGAATTTCACCAATGCTAAGGGCGACGGAATATCCTGGACACCCTCAATCCACATGCCCCGATGGGCAAGCCGGATCACCCTGATTGTGACTGATGTGCAGGTGGAGCGACTTCAAGAGATCAACAAGCAAGACGCGATTGCAGAAGGCATAGAGCCACCCGCGAAAGGCAACGAACTCTATCACCTGCCTGGCACATTTCACGATTTGGCAGGGTTTGGCGATCCCGATCCTCGGAAAGTGTTCAAAGCACTCTGGAATAGCCTCAACGCAAAGCGTGGGTTTGGGTGGGATGTGAACCCGTGGGTGATCTCCATCAAATATCAGCCCCATCTCTGCAACATTGATGATTTGGTGGCGACATGAATTGGTATGCGCAACAACGTCAAAACTGGATCAGCGAAATGCTGAACATCTATGGCTATATAAATCGCAGCCACATTGTTGCGAAATTTGGATGCTCGCCGCAGTCCGCTGGACATGACCTTACAAAATTTCAGGCCAGCAACGCCGCGTGGGTTCGATATGACTCACGCCGAAAAGCCTACGTCAAAATCCAACCCAAGTGGGTTGGTATCGATTATGCCCGTCAAGGCGATGAACAATCTGTTGTGGAGGTGCTGCATAATGGGAATTGAGATCGCAACATCCGCTGACATTGCTGAGATCAAGAAAATCATGCTCGGCCTTGCATCCCAGGTTGAGACGCTCACCCAGGCCGTTGAGGCGCAGCGTCAGGATCAAATGCCGGAATGGTTGACCGTGAAAGAGGCGGCAAAATATCTGCGCATCACCCCCGACACGATCCGGCGCAAGGTGCGGGCTGGCCACTTTGACACGCGGCGAGATGGCAAAAACATCCTGATAAGCAGGGAATGCGTTCTAAATCAGTCAAGCCGCTGAGCCAATTCCTCGGCGGTTTCATTGTAATAGATCATCAGCATCTTAACGTCCTTGTGCCCAACCATTCGGGCCAAGCTCAGAACATCCACCTTTTTCGCCAGCCGCGTAATCGCCTCATGGCGACTATCGTGGAACCGCAAATCCTCAATCTCTGATTTATCCCGCGCTTTGCGGAACATCGCATCGATCTGCTGATTGTTTAGATCGAACAGTGGGCCATCGGTTTCGGGCAACTCATCCAACAGGCCGAGCGCCGCAGTGGACAATGGAACCTTGCGAGCCGTGCCGTTCTTGGTTTTGGGCAACGTGGCCACCCGCGTATCCCTATCTACCGTCTTATCGGTCAACCCCACGATCTCACCCGCCCGCATGGCCGTCTCCACTGCAAAACGGAACGCATGAACGGCCCTGGCCTGAGCTTTGGTCAAATCCGTGCCGCCAGCCTCGATGAGCTTATCAATCTCATCCGCAGACACACGCCGATCTCGTGGCGGTGGTGAGGCGGGCTTGCGAATGTCAGAGATCGGATTGTGAGAGATCAGGCCCCATTCACGGCGGGCGGTTGTCAGCACCGATGACATAAGCGTCATCTCGCGGCGCACGGTGGCCGGTGCAACCTCTTTGGCGCGGCGATCCCGCCACTCAGCAAAGTCAGCAGGCTCAAGATCGGCCAACCGTTTATCTGCAATCTTGTCGGATGACAGACGCTCAAGGCGCACCACTTCCCACCTCTCACCGCGCCGCTTGGGTGATTCCTCGCGGGCGTAGCGATCAAAGGCGTCTTTGAGTGTCAGTTTGGTTTGGGGAGGTTCGGCATTCGTCACAAGATACTCTTGCCGCGCGGCCCAATCCTGGGCCTCACGCTTGGTTGCAAAACTAGATGATTTGCGAATACCATTGCGGGCAATTTGGGCTTGCCACTTGCCCGAGGGGAGCTTTCGGAATGTCGCCATAAGGCGGATTCGTAATTCGTTCGTAATGGGATGTCAAAATGGTGTGTTTGTTTTTGGTATGTTCTCATTGCGCGGCAGCGCCAAACCCTACCAAATACCTATAATATATAGGGGTTTTTATGCGTTTGTGGGATTTACAATGTTGCCTCTTCTGGGCACCACTTTCCCCGAGATCAAAACAGACCTTGTCACGGGCTTTGCCGTGTCGGCTGTCGTGGGCTTTCATGGCCACGGGAATGGCAGG
>PDWI01001851.1_pt1 | contig 36185 bp, 40 predicted proteins | sample 1430891 | NCBI WGS metagenome assembly PDWI01 (sample SAMN01162508, study PRJNA174530) | Oral metagenome, whole genome shotgun sequencing project. | biome: Marine environment; feature: Marine mammal; material: Swab sample of the gingival sulcus; isolation source: swab sample of gingival sulcus... | reverse complement strand
CTAAGACTTTAGCTAATGGTAACCTATAGGCATTTACAGAAAGTGTGACTCGAGTCAACTGGACATCAATTCTGAACGTTGTACCTAGTTGTTCCACCTATTGTACTTGTCACATCATTCCATAGCAGGAGGACCAATGTCCGACGACAACATCCCGCTCTACAGGCTCTTCACTAACGACGAAGACAGCACAGCCACAGTGTACGTCCGATGGGACCACGTAGACTTTGACATCGACCAGGAAGAGAGTTGGAAGAACGTTCGAGGGACTCTCCCTGACGTCCCGATACTTGATGAGTACCGAGTGTCGATGCCTCGTCTAGACGAGGGAGCATCTGACCAATTCGGACCAGGCACATTGTGGTGGGCTGATCAGTCTTCGTTTGAACACAACGGTGTCCACTACTACAAGATTGCCATCGTCCCCGTGTACGACGATGACATTGAAATTTTGCATAGCATCTTTTCAGTCCGCATCGATGAAGAGACAAAAGAGCGTATTGAGGAGCAACGGGAACAAGAGAGGAAATCGTTCCTTGCTCGACGTTTCCTTGAAGAACTAGAAGGTCACTGGAAAGAGGCAGACTTGATTCTTGGTGATTTTCGAAGATTCGACGTTGTTCGTCAGGACATCGAAAATTTCGATCGGGTCGACCTTGAATTGACTGAACTTGCAGAGAATCTGTCACAGTCATTTGAGCAACCTGAAGATTGGGTGTCCAACCGTTTCGGTGCTTCGTATGAGCTACAGTCTCCATCAGCAGCTGACGTGTACCTGATACCACTGACTCAAAAGAACGTCGACTTGGCGGGAATGCTTTTGCCTAACAGCATTCGTCAATTTCTTGAACGTTCAATCAATGTCGGGCGTTATTCCCTTTTGATTCAGTTCCGTCATGTCCACACTGCACCCTTTGTTCTTCAACGAGTATTGACGACGGCTGTTCTTCTTGAGACACAGAGGCTTGACCTCGACACTGCAGGTACTCTTTTGCAAGGAGACTTTGCGTCTGCTGTCGAACAAATCAACGACACCGGCACCCATAAAGCGTTTTCGCTAATGTCAGGAAAATCTGAATGGAGGACGAAAACAAGCAGCATTACGCTTGCCCCGTATTCATTGACGTTTCCACTCATCACCAACAAGACGGTGTTCGTTGTTGAAGGTCAGAACGATGCCCTGTCTTTGTACCACCTATATAAATATACAGGTCAGTTCGTTAAGGATCCAATAGTGCTGAACCTTGGTACTGCAAGTGCAACCACGTATCAGCGAACGGATCTCCCACTGTTTTGTAAATCTTCAACTGATGTCCGCGTCTTCTTGGACAACGAAGGTCTCAGTCAAGCAACTGCAGATTTTCTACGGGACGCAGCTGGATTTAAACGCATTTCCCTAGCAAGTCGGAATATTCCGTATCTTCTTGAGATTGAAAAACAACGCAGTTCTTTTGACCAGCTAGAAGCCGCCAAACAACAATACATGAAAGCTGAAACGTGGACGAAAAAGTATTTCCCTGAAATAGAGCAAAAGTTCTCGTTCCGTAGAGCGTTTGATCAAGAATGCAGCAACCCAGAAACATTCAAGCGGTCCAAATGCGAAGTAGCTCCTGGTGTGACTCTCAATAAGCTCCCGTTCCTCGGAAAGTCCCCGAAACCTGTCGAAGTCGACCCAGACGACTGGGTGACGACGGTAGCAAAGAAGCTTGGGATTGTACCTGGTTAACATTCTTCTTGTATATCTATAACTGAAACCTAACAATTGGAGTTCCCATGGATCTTGAAAATTTGATCAAACAGGCTGCCGTAGCTTATTACGCTGGGGATCCTATCATGTCTGACGCTGATTTCGATGCGTTGGTTGACCAGCTTCCCCCAGATCATCCTCTTCGTAACACTCCGGGGTGGGGTGGTTCAGAACTGACAGCTTCTCAGAAGAAAGTCACTGTGAAGCATGCTATGTTTATCGGTGGTCTCAACAAGTCAAAGTGGGACAATGAGATACCAACGTCTTCTACGACTATCACACCCAAGCTCGATGGAATTACTGGTGTTGCATACTACGATACTCGAGGTGAGTTGATGTATGTTGTCACTCGAGGTGATGGTGACGAAGGCCTCGTGGTTCATCAAGGTCGAAGCTTGGTCCCTACCTCATTTGAACCTGATGCCATTGTTCGTGGAGAAATCGTTATCCTCAAAGAAGACTGGGACGAACTTCTCTCCTTGACTGATTACAAGCATCCCCGTAATGCTGTTGCAGGTATTGTCAACTCTCAAGGGGACAGCCCCTACAATGACTTTCTAACTTTCATCGCATACGAGAGACTTGATCGGGCCGAGCGCTCACAGGGTGAACGACTTTCCGCCTTGGCTAGCAGGGGTTTCAAGGTAGTCAACTACTACTTTCTGCATGTCCCGAACCTCTTTGACAATAACAATCTCATCGAAGGCCTACCCTGGAAGGCAGTTGGGAACAACCTCACTGCAGTCGTCGACGGTTCCGTCTGGTACGACGAGAAGTCAGGGGAACGCAAAGCCTTCAAATATGAGAACGCTTCAGCTGTCACAACAGTCAAACATATTGAGTGGACGCGCAGCTCCCGAGGTCGTATCAACGGTGTCATCGTCTTTGACCCTGTTCACCTTGACGGCGCTGAAATCTCTCGCTGCACAGCCCACAACTGCCGCTTCCTTGTTGACAACGGTATCGGACCTGGAGCAATCGTCACAACCAGAAGGCCTGAACCTCCCCGAAATTCCCTACGAATGGGACGACAATGGTGTTCACCTCATGTCAACAGACTTCCGCACAACCGATGATCTTCTCCGTGAAGTCACAGAACGTATGATCCTCGCTCACAGTGCCAAGGGCATCAGTCTCAACTCCATCCGCAAGTACGCATCAATTGGTACTTCCCTTGAGTACACCTACCGCCTGCCCAAAACCGGCAAGCAACCGGACATGGTCGACGACGCAATCACTGCTGCATCAGTTCATCCTTGGACGACTTACGAACTCCTCGTCCTCTGTGAAATTCCGGGAGTCGGACCCGTTCAAGCTCGCAAGTACCTCGAAGGGACATCAACAGACCGCATCGACTCTTTGGTACAATCCTCCGACGTCTTCGCCAAGCTCCTCGAGTTCTACAGACCCGACCTTGACTTCCCTGAAACCCCTGCCAGCGAAAGACGAGAGGGTTCAAGGAAGATCTGCATCACAGGGAAGCTTGACGGATTCACAAAGAAGAGCTTCTGCGAAAAGTACAACTGTACAAATGTCGATGTCAAAGAAGCTGAAGTCGTCATCTGTGCAAACCCTGATTCCGCCAAGGCAAAGAAAGCGCAGGCTCTTGGTATTCCTACGATGACTCAAGACGAGTTCATCAATTCACTTTAACCTATCCAGAAAGGACTATTATGAAATGAACGTCAACGTATCGAACGTCTCCCCCTTGATTCTCACGGAGCAGGAGATGCCACTCAACTTTTCTGCGGGACTTCAAACCGAAAGCTACGAAGACTACATCAAATACTGCCGACGACTCTCCTTTGACCTCCGCAACTACGACGCCTTCGACTTTGACAGCGTCCTCGAAGAGCTCAACGAGATTCTGCTGACCGACGGGTCTCTCCCCGAGTATGCGGCGTTTCTGGATTATGTCATCTGTTCCTCATAGACACTTTGAGTGTACTGGACATAGGCTTTCCAACCCAAGGAGGAGATATGCCTACGAAAATTTTGTTCACTGCTGATTGGCACGTTGCTGATCGGCGTCAGCATAATCTCGAAGACGACCCCCTGTTTCGTCTGCATCAGTTCGAGCGCTTGGGTGACCGATTCGTCTCGTACTGTAAAAGTGAGGGCATCACACAGATGTATGTGCTTGGTGATCTTGTTGATAAGGCAGTACTGCAAGCTCATGAAGCTCGAGCACTCCGCTCTCTTTTGATGAAAATCACTGACAGCGGTGTGAAAGTTGGATACATTATCGGTAACCATGATGCTAATACGAAATCTGACGTCGATGATATCGGAGATTATTCTCTCGTACCTTTGATAGCAGACATCGATGGTGTCGAGTACGTCCATCACAAGGTCGTGGAAATCGAAGGTGTGTCCATTGCCTTTATGAACTGGGTACCAGATGCCACCCAAGTAGATTGGACGGGAAAGAAGGTAGATATCCTTTGCGGACATCATAACATATTGCCGGAACCCTTTGGTGCCCCTCTAGACACGTCGAATTTTGATCTGGGTTTGTTTGGTGACATTCACAACCGCATTGATCGTGATAACTGCTTCGCCGTTGGCTGCCCCGTCCAATCGAATGCAGGTGATGACCCTGACGGATTCTTCACGGTACTGACAGTCGACGGTGGTAAATACAGCCATGAACGTGTCAATACCATCGTCCCCGGTGAGTATGATTTCCTCCGAGTATTTCGTTCAGACAAACTTCCAAAAGATTACACTCCGCTGAAGTACGACGTTATCCGAGAAGTTGAAAAGAGCGACGAAGTTGCCAAGCTTGATGATGATCAGCTGGAATCTCTTTTTGACAGCGAAGAAGCATTGACTGAAGCTCTCAAGGAGGAGGATGATTCTGTTGCAAAACTCATTGCTGATACAATTTCTCACGTTGAAACTGAGTCGCTCGACCTTGACACTCTGAAGTTTGATCGAATGACTATCGACAATTTTCGATCGATTGAACACTTCGAACTAGATTTCACAGACCTCGACCGTCTCAACCGAATCACAGGTCGAGTCGGTGCTGGAAAATCGTCGATTCTCCGTGCGCTTCAGTTTGTCCTGGTTAACTCTGGTTCTCCCAAGGCATTGCAACGTATCGGCGGTGATCCGATGAGTGTCTCATTGACCTTCTTTTACAGGGGTTTTGAACACACAATCGTCCGTGATGGCCAATACCTCTCATCCTGGGAAATCGACGGAGTGAAGCAGGAGAGCGGCAGCAAGCGGGATCTCAACGATCGCTTCAAGAGCGAGCATCCGTGGCTCGATGCTTGGCCGCTTCTGTACCACGACCAGTTCAGCACTGGTTTCCTGATGACGATGAACGCCAACGCTCGTGTCAAATTCCTCAGTAAGCTGCTCGGCTTTGACAGCATCCTCGAAACTCACGAAGCTCTGAAAGTTCAGCTGAAGAACGCAAAGAAGGAACTAACCCAACTCCGTGAGAATGTCATTGAAGCTGAAGCTGTCCGAGCTCAAACCGAACGATCTTTGGTTGGATCTCCAAGTGAAGACAAGCTGAAAGCGTCGATCAAGAAGAGTGACGAAACCCTCGAAAGCCTACGCCAGAAGACTCGAGACGCACGTTCCCGCTACGACGAAGCCGTCGAAGCGCTGTCTCTCCTTGGCCGCATCGAATCTGCGAGGAAATCAGTTGAAGCTGCCAAAGAGAAGCTCTCCACCTTGACCGATCCCGGCGAACTTCCCGACATCACAGAAGATTCGCAACTGATCAAGGACTGGGAAGCGCTTCCCACTCAGTCCGACCTTGACACAATCACCAAGAAAGGCAAGGCACTCAAAGAAGAGTTGGCTAATCCTCCCGACACCTGCAAAGAGTGTGGTGGTCCCCTTGAAGTCTCACCCGAGTGGATCAGTGCTCGAGAGGAAAAGATCGCCGAACTCAAATCAGAGTACAAGGAAGTCCAAGCAAAGGTCAAGGAACGAGAGTCCCAGTCCACTTTGATCGACGAAGCTCGCGAACGCATTGCCAACTACTCGACTTTGGCAGAGCAACAGAAGCAGTACTTCGCCCAGCAAACTCAAGTCGACAATGCTGAAGCGTCTCTCGAAAACCTACTCCAGAAGGCTCCCGAGCAATCTGCCTCCGACCTTGAGAAAGTCAAGGAAAAGAGTCGCACCGAGCAGGATGACCTCATCGAACAGGGACAAGCTCTCAAAGAGGAAGTCACCAAGATGAAAGAGATCCTCAAGGACTATGAGCTCCTTGAGCAACAGAGGGAAGCTGAAGCCACTGCCGAGAAAGTCGCCAAAGCTAAGGTTGAAGAAGTCGGCATCATCGAAACTGCAGTCGCCTCCACCTCCTTGGACGGCCCTGTGCTTTCCAAGACTTTGGCGGTTGCAGCTGACGTCCTCAGCGACGGACTCATCAACATCAACACCGTCAAGAAATCAGGAAAGAGAGTCGTCCCCGATTTCGACGTCACTTTGAATGTTGATGGAATCGGAGCCGTACCGTACGATTCTCTCAGCGGAGGTCAGCTCAACACAGTTGATTCCTACCTCGTAATGCGTCTTGCCAAACTGGTAGGAGGCGTTCCTCTGGTCGTTTTCGACGAGTCGCTGAAATTTGCTGACGATGAAACGATACTCTCAATTCTTGACGAGCTCAAGACGTCAGATATCCGCAACGTCATCTTGATTGCTCACGGTCGTGAGACTCCTCAAGTGACAAACATCATTGACGTACAGTAGACTGTTCAACGGCTCAAGGACGAGCCGTCTGTACCTTGTTGACACTCCCCTTGTACTCCTTCCACCAATCCACTTAGGAGGTTCTTATGAAGCTATTGATTGCAGGCCCTCAAGCCCAATGTTCTCACAACGTCATCCGGGTGTTCAACGACATCCGTGAAGAACTGAGAAACCCCGTCGACACTATCATCACGTCGTACCCGTCTGGTCGCTTCCTGGCTACTGTCCTTGAAGCTGACGTGCTTCCGTCGGATACTGAAAATATGTATCTGGCTGATGCTGCACTTTTCATTCACAACGAAAATAGTCCATCAACTGATGAGATGATCACGCTCTGTAAGCGTCGCGGTATTCCCGTGTTCCAACACATCACTTCATAATTCGGAGAAAGTCATGGAAGTTTCAACCGAGCTCGTCCATATGTACAATGTTTTGATTCTTACGATGGTCACCTGTACTTGTGTGATTGGACTGTCCATCGGAATTTTCACTTTGTATTTTACGAGGTTTCTCAATGTCTTTGTAAACGTTCACCACTTCAAGTGGAAAGCCATTGCAGAAGACATGATGGACGAGGTAATTGATGACATTGATGATTACCTATAAATTTATATAGGTCTAAGGAGAACACAATGGACCCGTTGAGCATCAACTTTGAAAAGTTGATCAGCCAAGGTGAGATCGAGCCGACAGAAATTCGTGCTGTTTTCGACCTAAAACCTACTGACGTTAATGTGCTCGTTAATCAAAAACTCGAAGCTATCGCTAGTCCCGTCGTAGTTCTCGACGGGACAGCTGCTGTTACAATGGCGAGCAGCGGGGCATTCGCTACGTCTGAAGGTTTGGATAAACTTAAAGAGACGAATGAAGTACCTCGACTTGGAGTCAGTAGAAAAGCGGCAAACTTTTTCTTCAATCCACCGGAACCGACAGTCGATGAAAACGGAAACGTTATTCCCCCTGAAGAAATAGAGATCCTTCAACAACCGCCCGTCCCTCCGTCCGTCCTTGACGGTCCGTCTCTGTCAATACTGGCTGACGGTGGTTTCGGTTTTGAACGTGACACCCTTGCGTCTCGCCTAGTCAATCAATCGTCAGCTGTTCTTGTCCCAAGGACAATGATGACAGATTTAGATGTGCGTCATCGCGGGAATGTGTTTGGTATCCCTAAAGTACCTCGACCACAGGGACACCACCTTATTCAGACTTCTCGTGGAAGTTCGATTGATGGAGTCGTTTGGAAAGCTGCTACTACAGCAATTATGTCGGGTTTACAAGTGTACGCACTTCGACACGAGCAGAATCTTCTTCCTGACGTCGAATTTGCAGTTTCCTGTTATCTCTCGTTGCATATCTATTTTGCCACCTTGCGTCACTCCCTGAATTTGGGAGAACCTATCGTAATTGGAGAATCTGTTAATATCGAGATTGAAGAAATTGAAACAGATGGAGACGGTGAAGAAACTGCGGCAGATCAGATCGTTCTTGGATGGCCTTGCAAGCTCTCGTCAGAAGGTTCAATAACGACTGTAAGTTTAGAGAATGGTCGTACGTTCAGAATCACGTTAGCAGCTCAAGGGAAGTCGTCGAAAACGACCGAATACAAAGAGTACTACCGTTGGACGCAGAAAGTTTGGAATGCCGTAGCGTCTGCAGCAGGCGATGAGTTCATGGCTCTCCTGTATCAAGGGAATCGGGCGATAATGAAGCAATTCATGCGTGCCGCTATTTCAAAATACCAGGTTGAAAATCGTTCTACGCTATTCATTTCGTGGCGTAGTCCCGGTGCAACGATGACGACGGACATTGGGGTGACGAGAGACGGTTCGTACTCAATCATCGAAAAGTCGTCTGCAGGTTTTGAGCATTCATACGATGATATTGCTGCGGAACTCTCTGAAGAGCTCCAACTCTCCTTTGAATTCATCAATCAAGCATGCCAAGCAATATCTCATAGGACGAGTGATGCTATCGGTTCGAATTCGTACGCTTCGTATAACGATGTCGTAATTTTGGGAGAACCTTGGAAACCTGCTATTGCTGTCGTATCTGACAAGTCATGGCAAGGTGAACAATTGAGTAGTCGTACTGACATGGTTGCAGCCCTTCTGCAATCGATTGGTCGTGGAGTTGTTCGACAAGGAAGTGCATCGTCCCCCAGACTTCAACAAGTTTTTCTGTACGATATTGAACCTGAAATTTTAGATGAAATTGATGATTATTTTTCCCTAGTAACTCACAAAGTGCGAGGTCTTGAGGGAGTCGCCAAAAGGTACGATGAACTATTGAGATCTCTGTTGAGTTTTCTCCTCGACCGATTGTCAGAAGCCAACGACGACTTTGTAGTTGCATGTCGATTTTTGACAAAGTTTTCAGACGCAAGGATGTCACAAAGAGTTATCGTCAGTGCTGATGACGTCACCGACTTTGACTACGACTTAGAGAAAATGTCCAAGCACGTACGTCAATTTTCGAAAGATTTCCCGGAAATTACAGTCACTGACGATATGTCTTTGGTAAATCTCACACCGCATGATGATCCTGAGCTCAAAGACGTATGGACAGCAGTTATGAGACACACTGTCGTCAAATCACTCTGGGCGTTCCGTCACGTTCGACACCTGTTCGGACAAGACGTGGATCTCCTGGAAAAAGCACTTACGTCAAGTACCTGACTGACACGTTCAATGTACTTGTCTTACGTTAAGTAAAGGAGAGGTAATGTGAACTATCGGATGAAAGAGACTCGAATCCTTCTCATCATTCTTGGAGCTCTGGTTGCGTTCGATTTCTTTGCAACGTGGCAGCTCATTGAAGAAAAGGGTTACGGCGTTGAAGTCAATCTCGTCCTGCGCTGGCTCATGGAATGGCGAGACAGTGTCGCACCGATGCTGATCATGAAAGTTATGACATTCATCTTCTTTGCAACAATGATGGCATTTGCAGATCGCGCGTATCAAATTACAAGAGCTGTTACGATCCTATACGCTGGTCTTGCAGGTTACCATTTCGCTATTTACATGATGAGTTGAATTTCTTGGAGAGAATATGAGACTGACCAACATCAAACCTGTAACCTGCGACGATTTCGAAGACTTCCCAGAAGTTAAACACAGTGTGATAGACTGCCCAGACAAATCGGGTGGTCTTTTCTGTGAAGAGTTACAGGAAGACGAGAGAGAGTCGTGGGCACGTATTCCTTTGTCAATTCCCGTGTACAACCCGTCAGCGTTTCCTGAGATGGCGCAAGCACTGCAGATGTCACCCAGAGCTTTGACGAAACTTGTCCTTGAAGATGGTATGGAATTTGACAGGTATGTGCAGGAGCAAGGACTCTGCTTCCTGAAGTACAAGCTGTCCCATTGGCTCGTCACTCCTCGGGCAATGCGAAACGTCGAGACAGCTCTGAAGAACAAGACGGATCGCTCAAACACCTACCAGCAAATACTGAGAGTGAACGACTGGGTCCACACAGATCCCACCGAGTATTTCAAGCAGAGACGACTCCTCCAACTCCTGGTTTATCGGGACAGCTGGGACACAAAGCAGATAGAGGACCAGCCTTCCAGCGTAGTCTCTCGTTTGTCAAAGAAGGAGGGACTCGTCCGTGGCGCACTCTCCGGAAAACGTGTCGACTTCAGCGGCCGCTCTGTCATTGTCCCTGACCCTCTACTTGACGTTGATCAAGTGGGACTTCCCGACAAAATGGCGATGGAGTTGCTGCGACCGCATCTCATTGGTGAGCTCAAACGCCGCGAGGTTCCCAACCCGAAGCGTCACATCCGCGAACGCACCGAAACTGCCAAGAAAGTGTTGGCAGAGATTGCACCGAAGCATTGGGTCATGGTCAACAGAGCTCCCTCCCTGCACCGCTACAGCATTCAGCTTGGTCGCATCCGTGTCGACTTTGGTAGCAAACTTCTCAAACTCAATCCATTGACATTTTCCCCCTGCGCCGCGGATGCAGATGGAGACACAATGGCGGTGCATCTCGTCCTATCCACGCAGGCACTTGAAGACGCCTTGGAGAAAATGCACCCCGCCCAGAACCTGTTGTCTTCTGCTGATGGCTCCCCGATCTATTCACCGTCGCATGAAGCAATCGTCGGACTGTATGCAAGGACGATGAATTATGAAACGTGCAGGGACACAAGAGCCTTCGTGCGTAGGCTCGACGGGGTGCTGGGTCACCCAATCCCAAGGAATTTGTTTCCCCTTGACAAGACAAACCTGAAGACGCTGCTGACACTTCTCTATGACATGGCAAACGAGAGAGATCGTCAAGCGAGAGAGGACATCCTCAAAGCAGTCAACGAACTGAACCGTATCGGGTATGAAGAGTCGACCAAGGTGGGAGTCACCTTGAGTATGAGCGACCTTCGAATCTAATCTTAGCCTTACAGAGTAGCATATGAACGATACAAAGAAATTCACATACGAGGAGTGGCTAGATGCAGTCGCTCCTGATAACAACCTCGAACTCCTGCGGGCTTCGGGAGCCCGTGTCACAGAAGTCCAAGTCCGTGCGATGATGACGGAACGTGGAGACATGGTAACTCCCGGTGGAACGGTTTACGTCAAAGGGAATCTCCGTGATTCTCTTGATCAGTTCGACTACTTTACAACTTGCAGAGCAGGTCGGATGTCGCTTGGTGCAAACGTCGCCGTCGTCCCCCAGTCCGGGTATTTAACAAGGCAACTGGTCAGCATCCTCCACGACATCACGGTGACCGCTCCGACTCCCGACCTTGTGAAGTACGACGAATCTCTGAACATCGTTCACCGCTATGGTCCGATTCGTCCTTGTGACCTTCCCCGCGATTTGAGCACAATGAATCCTCATCCCATTGGTGCAAAGGTCGGGATCATCACAGCACAGTCGATCAGTGAACGACTGACGCAGACTTCTTTGTCGTCCAAGCATACTGCGGGATCGACGATTGGTGCAGGTGCGAAGATGCTTTCAGAAGACAACTCACCGATCAAACGTTTCAAACAAGTGTTGGGAGACGTCGAAAGCTGGAGACGTAATGACGATGGGGACATGGTTTCATTATGGGAAAGCTACGAGATGTTCAAGGAGAAGGTTCTCGACATCCTTGATATTGAAGAGGTTCACCTTGCCGTGCTGTTCCGCGGGATGACCGAAGTTCTCAAGGACGGAACACTCCGTTCTGACCCTGACAATGTTGGACGGGAGTTGGAAGTCGATCCGATCGAATGCGGACTGACGACTCTTCCCTTGAAGTACGACTCACTGCTCAAAGGGCTTCGGTATGGCTACGTAGTTCGTGTGTTGACTGAGGCATTGCTGAGTGGAAGCACCAGAGAGATGTTGGACAGTGAGAGAGTGATCTGCGGAATGTTGCCGTCGACCTTGCAGACAGAACGGGGTCTATGATGTACCTGGCTGTCATCAGTCATGTACTTATCTCACCAATCAATCATAAGGAGAACTAACTATCATGCTTACAATCGTATACGACATCGACGCAACTGGAAAGTCTGCTGTTGCTAACCACTTTTTTGACGTTCTCACAATGATGTGCCGTAACGAAGGTCTTAATGTGCGGTTCCGCCGAGCAGTATCAGACGCGTCTTTCAACAGGAAGACGACTATTTCCTTGAAACCTTTTGATGGTACTGGATGTATTCATTCGTGGTTCAACATTGAAGACAACAATCGCCCGTTGAGTCATACGTACGGTAAGCCTTCGACTGTACTTGCAAAATTGATGCCTGAAATTCGAAAGTGGTACAAAGAAGCTCAAGCAGACAAGTCGGAAGCTGTCAATATTCTGAGCCGCTACTAAGGAGAGAACATGAGTTCGACGAAAACATTACTTCGTGAATTTCTACGTCAATTTTATGATCTCGACACTGTAAGCACTCGTATTCTCTCGGGTCATGAAAGGCTTGTCCTTGAGTCAAGAGACGGTGGGTTTATGCGAGCTACTTTTGCAGGAGACGACAACCCCAATTGGAATTGGTTCGCCGCTATGTCCGGGGGAGATCCTGAGTGGCAATTCTCTCCAGGGTCATCTTGGGTGTTCGGTCGTTCAAAGGAACTGAAAAATTATCGACATCTTCTATCTGACTCTTCGTCAGGTCTGTTGGGAGTTTGGTCTTCACCAAAACATCTTCCGAGTTTGAATTCAACAGTTGAAGTTTGGGAGAAAGGGGCAATAAAATCGGACCTCCTACAGTGGCAACAAGAGTTGGACGATGGTTGCAAAGTTGGGTCTTTGATCAACAATCTCTCATTGACGTCTCCCGAAGAGAATCTAGTTGTATTTCGAGGTTACACAGACGTATGCCAAATCGGGACTTCCAATATCGTCAAGAAAATGGGAAGACACGACTCCGTTCGAAACTGCGAAGGTCTATTCCGCCTGGAAAAGTTGTGGAGACTGTGGGATGCCAATCTCCTTGTTCAAGCAGTTGACAGCACTTCTCTTTTGATTAACGAAACAACACGTGAATCAGTAGTTACAGCTTTGAATTATCGATGGGGAGAAATCCCTGACGAGGTTGTTACAGATTCAAAAACCCTCAAAGAGTTGTTTCCCTCTTGGAATTACATGTCTGAAATTAATCAAAACGATACGACCCCTTGCGTATATTTGGCTGACCGTCTCAGGGCAGAGCAGCAAAATTACGATACTCTTAAACCGATGCTGCTGTTCTTTCAACCTTTGGGAGGGATCTCTTCAAAGAAATTGTTGAGTTCGCTCAAAGTAAAACGTGCAATGGTAGACGATGATGAGGAGATTCTCCTTGAGGAGAGATCGATCAACTCAAAGAGCTCATCATCCGCTTGAAACTTTTCCCGGAGAGTCGCCGTCACATTGTCAACGCTTGGAACGTCGGTGAAATCGGTGCGATGGCTCTCCCTCCTTGCCACCTCTTGTTCCAGTTCGATGTCACCGACGACACGCTAAGTTGTCAGTTGTACCAAAGGTCAGCCGATGTGTTCCTGGGAGTCCCATTCAACATTGCCTCCTACGCATTGCTGACGCATCTCATTGCTCAGGTGACAGGGTACAAGACAGGCGAGTTTATTCATACAATTGGCGATGCCCACCTGTACAAGAATCATGTCGACCAGGCAAAACTGCAGCTGACCCGTCAACCTCGAGAGCTCCCGACTCTTTGGGTCAATCCGATGGTCCTTGACCTCTTCAAGGTTACAGCGGGCAACATCGAAATTGAAAATTACAACCCGTGGCCACACATCCCAGCGAGGGTAGCAGTATGAAAATCACCAGCAAATCCAACGACTCATTGACGACCTCGGTCTGACAGACGAGGAAATCGTCACCACTGACTTTGACGTCGGGCAAGTAGTGTACCTGTTGCATCTATGAAAACCAAAGTAACATTTCTGTTGAACGGAAGCCGCCATCCTCGAGAGGGCGGTTGTGTAGTGTTCAAAGACGAATCCCAATTGGCCTATGCCAGAAGACAATTCGAAGAGTTTGGTCGATGTCCTCATGTGTACCTGATCAGTGATGGTGAGAAGCGGTACATAGGCAGTCGAATCGGGAAGAACTGCCCTTGGGACGAATACTGGGGGTCGTACTTTGATGATTACGTGTGGTCGAATTTAAAGAGACGTCACGTCCTGAAAGTCTTTTCGGGTGACATTGACTCTGAAGTCGTACTTGACTTTGAACGACAAATGATTGATCTGTACGGAGCTGTTGAGGATTTGAACTTTTTGAACAGGACTCGATGTACTTCAGGGATGGCGGCGGCACGTGAGGTTCAAGTTGGGTTGTGGCCTGAGACGAATGGTGTGTCACCTCAGTGTATCGAAGCTGCACGAGAAGCTCGCAAGGCAAAGTGGTCTGCAACGAACGGAGCATCGCCGAATTGGATTGCAGCAGGTCGACAGGCTCAACTGGAGAAACACCCTGACACAAACGGTGCACCGCCTCAATGGACTGAAGCAGGTCGAAAGGCTCTTGAAGAGAAGTACCCTGACACGAACGGGGTGTCACCACAAAGCATCGCAGCTTTCAAAGACCGAGCAGTCCCCATTGACGTCAGACTCCCTGGGAGTGATGATTGGATCAGCTTTGAGAGCGCTGCAGCTGCTGCAGACTCTGTTGGTTACAAGGGGAATGGTGCTGCTAGTAGTCTCTTGGAAAAACTGCGGAGATCCACGACAGGAGAGGTGATGGTCGAAAGAGGTCCGAAAAAGTTTCGAGGTATTTCGTTCAGATTCTCTTTGATGGAGAGTGACCCGTAGAGAACCCTCTTCGAGGTTAATGGTAACCTAAAGGAGTCAACCTCCGAAAGTCTCCACGACCCTAGGAGACCTATCGAGAACCAAACAAAGCCCTGGCAATAGTCGGCCGGGGCTTTGAAGTGTTTGCAAGGGAAGAATCCTCTTTGACCACCTCTCGAAGCATAATATCCTTTGGAGAGAAAATGGGTTGTCCAGAGACTCTCTGAGAGTCCCTAAGAGATTAACTAATAGGTACCTAAAGGTTACAGGGTCTTAGAGGGTCTCGAGTCAACTGGACAATCCCAAGGGTCAGAATGAGCTCTAGAGTCGTCAAAAGGGACTCTGATCTACGGGAACGAAAGAAACCCCTGACCGAAGCCAGGGGTTCCAAGGTACTACTTACCAGATTATCAAACGATGTTGATAGTCGTGGTGTACTGCGGTGCAACAGACTTGTAAGCAACAAGCGATGCAGCAGCTTTCGAGTTCTTCAGGGCATTATCGTGATCGCCGATAACGTCCTGCATGAACAGCGGCAGAACCGGAGCAACAACAACGGGTGCGTCAACTTCTTGAACACCTTTGAAGCCACATACGATCTGGTTCGAAGCAAGACCGTTGATACCAGCGGCACGGATGACCGGGATACCATCAAGTTCGCCCATGACTGCTACGTTACCAGTAGTGGCAGCTTTCACAGTCTTGAAGCCCGGAACAGAACGCAGCCAAGTGATGGCAGTACGGCCAGCAACGATGTTGCTTACAGCGCCGAGACCAGCGTTGGCGATGATCGTTTCTTCAGCTTCAGCCAGAGCAGCAGGCATAGCGCTCAGCTTGTGCTCAGCAGCAGAGATGCCAGTGGGAGTAGCACCGTTGAGAGTAGTAACACCACGCGGATCCTTGACAAACTCCTCGACGATTCGAGTGTTCTGAGCAACCGTCAGCTGGTTGACAAGATCAGCAGCAAACTCTTCGGCAGCTTGGCCTCCGAAGCGCTTCTCCATCATCATACGCTGAAGCGTACCGTACTGGAGTTGCAGAGCCTGTACTTCGGCCTTGACGATCATGCTGGTCAGGATGGGCTTGATGCTCGGAAGCTTGTCGAACATTTCGAAGTCAGCTTGAGCTTCACCGCGCAGAGATACGTCACCTGCAGCAGCACCGACAACAGCCTGGCCGTTCGGGGCGTATTCAAAGACGAGGGCACCCGTCTCATAGTTGATGGTACCTGCACCGAGGTTGCCCATGATGAGGCCTTCGCCGTCATCGACGAAGCGACCCAGCGTGGCACCAGTGGTGTCGTCAACGATGCGGAAGTTCACGGTTTGCGGGCGGATCGGACCTTGCAGAGCTACGTTCAGAGTAGCAGCAGAAGCGTCAACACCGCCATCAGCAACAGCAGCGCCGAAGCGGTTGTCGCCAGTAGAGCTCGGGTACTGAGAGTTGAACACGTTACCAGCACCGTCCATACGGTCATACATGCTTTGACCAGCAGTCAGTCCGGCACGGTCGTCACCAGCTTCGATCTTCTTGGCCCAGATGATTCCTTGCTCATCGTCCATCGGCTGTACAGAAGCCAGGACAGGAGCAAGCGACTGAGCATAAACAGCAGTGATGACGTCAACACCAACAGTCGGGAGCATGCCAAGGTTGGCAAGGCTGCCGTCAGCTTCAGACAGTGCGACGTAATCTTCAAACGCTTTGATTTGATGGCCAAGGTTAGCGATATCACGCGGAGTAACGCTCTGCCCGAATTTAGCTTTCATGCTCGAGCTTTCAAACACTTCAACTTGACTGCGATGTGCCTTGAAGACGCTCTCGGCAATCATATCATAGTTAGGGGTAGACATTTCGTACTTTCCTCTTGAGGGTTGGGATGGGTCTAACAAAGAGACGACTTGGGTCCGAGAAGTCGAAGTGCGACGCTCATCGGTAAGTCAAGGGAACGACTTCCCTTTGATCATTTGATCAATCGGGCAGCCAGATTAGTCGGGAAATGAGCTTCGTCAACGCTGATCGTTTCAGCATCCGAAGCAGCGAACATATGACCAGAACGCAGCGAAGTCTTGGTCGACTCAGCAATCTTGCGAGCCTCCGTCAGCTGCTCTTCGAGGTGGGTCATCTGCTCTTTGGTTTTCTCAGCAGCTTCAGTCAGTACATCGACTTCCGCGCGTGACTCGTTCAGTTCGTTCTGCAACGACTCTGCGAGAGACACAGTCTGGTCAAGGAGGTCTCGTACCTCTTTGGCTTCGTCAACGCGACGTCCGCCAGCCTGCAGCGCCTCAACGAGTCGCTCAAAGCCACCAACACTTTCAACGAAGTTGGCGAGCTCTCTCGAATTAGGTTGAAGTTTCTTCTTGCTCATAACGGTCTTCCAGAGTTGTCCAGATTGGACGTGAGATTGTATTCAATAAATATTGAGGAAACCTAAGGGGTCAGGGGGCTGTGACTCTCTTGGTGGGTTCAGCACCCAGAAACCCCGGGGAAATGACGAAATCGATTCCCTTCAGGTGAAAGTCGTTCGGGTCAATGACGTCACAGCCTTCAGGCAGACCTTCGAACCTCTCATTGCTGATGCAACCGTAGGCTCGGGTCGACGTTTTGATCCCCATCCCGGCATCGATCATGGTCTTCAAAGTGCGACCACTCTCTGTGTCCAGAATCTCGTACGTCGCATAACCCACTTTCTCTTCAGGGTCAATACGAACGTCTGTCACAATGTGAGAGATCAGCCCGTTCCTGACTGCATTCTCATCGAGCTCAACGTCGTGCCCAATTGTACCGATGCACATACGACTCTTCAGCAACTGCTGAAACTCTTCGTCAGCCACTGCATTCTCCCACACCTTGGCAGAGTAGAAGCGGTTGTTGCGGCTGATTGAATCTAGAAAAATGGTAGGTCCAGTTACGATATCGAGAACTCCCGGTCGCAGTTCACCCTCACCTGCCGTGCTCTCGAAAGTTCGAGTGCTGACCTGACCATGCTGCAGATCATAAGCCTCGTTGATGTGACCTCCCGGAGAGACCACCGACTCGCTGACATCCGACAACAGCATAGACGGCGACACACTGACGTCCGTCTCATCCTGCAGCTCATCTTCGTCATCTCCCAGGCAGTCGTCGATCCCTGTGTCGTCGTCGTCACAGTCAATCACGATTTTGTGGACGTACGGAGAAATCGACTCGTCAATGTTCAGAAGAGTGTCGATACTCTCAGCAAGCTCACCGAGGTTCATCAGGACGACGAGCTCTTCAGGTGTGATCGACTCTTCCATGACGGCAGTGATGACCGGCTCAAGGAGGGAGTTGATGTGTTCGACACAGAGTTCGGTGTGCAGCTCCTCAACAAGCTCTCGATTGTACCGAGCCTCATTGAACAGCGCTCCCTGCAGAGCTGACAGCACGGTGACAGTCTCGTACTTTCGGTACATACCATCTTTACGCATTTGCTGCACGCGCTGACGAAGTCGCTTTCCCTTTGCAGTCTGGTTGAATTTCTTCAAGGACCGAGACAGCTGATCTCTGCCCAGCAAGGACGCCTGCTGCTTCTTGGATTCAATCGACTTCTTGATGTCTTTGGCCTGAACCCGACGCTTGATGCGATCCTCAAGCTCTTTTGAATATTGACCCATGAACTCAAAGAGACGGGCTTCCTCGAGAGTCTCGAAAGTTGGGCCACCCAATTCTTTGGAGAACGCGTTCGCGTCCTCGACCGTAGCAAAACGAAGTTTCATTGTCCTTGGTCCTGTAGAAAAGTCTACGACAGAGAGTTGTCATAATTAATTGTAGGAACCTAAGGAGTCGAATCGTCTTCAGGAGGGAAGCGGAACGAAATTCCCCAGAATCTGCGGGGTCCTGTTGTAAGAGTTAACTCTCCGTTTGGTGACGATCGGAGTCGTTTGATGATACCTGCAGCAGCGTTGCTGCTTTTGTAACCAGCGAATTTTACTGCCGCTGATGCTGTCCTAAAATTAACCCATTTGTTACTGTCTTTGAGTTTAACCTCAACCGAAACTGATCGAGCTCTGGCAGCTGCTTGTTGGCCAGCCTTGATGAACTGAGGCGGAGCACCATTCGTCTCTGACCATCGACGTTTGTTTGCTTCATGACCTGCCTCCATCCATTTAGGTGAAGCACCGTTCGTATCAGGATACTTTTCCAAACGAACTCTTCGACTTGTTTCATACCACTGAGGTACAGTCCCATTAGTTTCAGGCCATAGTTTTAGACGGGCATCTCGACTTGCTTCTGTCCTCGCTCCTTGACCATTCGTCTGCCGAGTCTTGTTCAGGAAGTTTGGGTCATTGACTGCGTCGTACAGATCGATCATCTGTTGCTCAAAGTTGGTGACCTCCTCAGGGTCAACGTCACCTCGAAAGACTCTCAAAATATGTCGTCTCTTTGACTCATCCCAAACGTAGTCGTCAGTTGGTGAACCCCAGTACTCATGGAGAGGGGCGTTCTTTCCAAAGCGACTTCCCACGTACCGCATGGTTCCGTCAGCAATCAGGTACACGTGAGGACATCGACCGAACTCTTCATATTGAGCTTGAGCGAAGTCCAATTGCTCCTGGCTTTCAAAAGTAATGTTGCCTACATCAATCCTCATAATTTTTCTCTTGTAAGAATTTATACCGGTATAAATTTATACAGGTACCTCGTCAACTCTCAACACATACACTGCTTGCCCGGCGTCAAAGAAGGGATACCATCCGTTTGCTGCTGTGATTGTTCCCTCTTGAAGTTTCACCCCCTCAGGTGGTGCGACCATCGTCCCTTCCTCGATCATCTTCAGCAGCTTGTGTTTCTGAAACGTCTGTCGCACCGTGTACTCTCCGGTTGCCGGCTTCACATAGCCATAACCCATCTGATTGATGCACTGCAGTTCGAACCCCATTGCTTCATAGGACTTCCCAGTGCCCCAACGCATGTCACAGTACGACAGTACTGATTTGATGCCCATCTCTCTCATTGCATTCTTCAGCAACTTGGAGCTGCCGCCGACCACGGTGGTGCCAAGGACAGAAGCGGCTCGGGCAATTTCTGTCTCAACACCGTAGTTCTTAGAAATTGGATTGCGGAACGTCATCACCATGACCATCTCATCTTCAAAGAACAGTGCGAACTTTCGTGCTGCCCGGGTGTGTCCTTGCATGTGATTCTTCTCCATGAACAACCTCGCCGTTCTCCCATCAATCTCACGGAACTCGCACTTCCTTGCAAACACTTTCCGCGTCTTCCCGCATGCAGCAGCAATGTTCGACAGGAAAATGGGCTGACAACGAGGATCGTTCCAAAGATGTTCGTCAACGTGGATGAGACGTAGTCCTTGCTCTTCCGCCTGTTCCCGTTTCTTGAAGTGATAGTCAGCAGGTTTTCCAGCAGAAACCTTCGACGTCTTGTGATACCACGTCCCGTTGAACTCAATTGCCAGCGGATGATCGGCTGACACAAGGTCAAATGGGTCTGTGAAATAAAATGCTTCACCACAGTGTTCATAAATCGTGTCTCTCAGTTTCTTTTGGGGCAATGATATCATCTTTTTAGTCTCAGGCATTTTTACAATGTTTGAATTTGATTCGATAGCTTCAGCTAGACTCATAAGTTCATGTTTCCCTTCCACTTTGACAAGAACTTTGCTCGCGGCAAATCCTTCAACCCAACCTTCAGGTACTTCAAACAATAATCGTTGCTCTAATGTCTTAGGGTCGTAACACCAAGTACCCCCACGACCTAGCTCCCACCCGCCTGGAACCTCGTCAGGGTCTACTTGCTTTCTTTCAGAAATATCGGAATTGTAAGCCCAAACTCTCTTAGGGGTTCCTTGCCCCTCAACCCAATCTGCTGGAGCCTCAACGTACTTTCCACGCTCGAAAGTTTCAGGATGGTGGTACCAACATGTGGTTTCAAGTCCCATACCCTTTGACCAACCATCGGGGACAGCGTCTTGAGGAAACCTACGACGTTCCCCTGTGCTGTCGTTGTGACACCATATGAACTTGTCTGTCCACCCTTCAGGAATATCTGACTTACTCAGGAAAAACTGAGACTTACCAACAGAATCGACGGCAAGGACGAGGTTCTCTTTCTGCATGCCTCGAACCCAATGATCTTCGTGGCTACCTTCTGTTACACGTTGACGTGTCGATGTTTCAGGGTCAAAGAACCATTTACTTCCCAAAGAACTGTGACTCTGCTTCCATTTATCTCCGGGAGAGCTTGCAGCAAAGATATGTTGCCCCGTGTCAGGGTTATACCACAAATGACCCCGACCCTTTACCCACCCAGCTGGAGCTTTGTTTTCACAAAACTGACCTTGACTACCTGTTTCAGGGTTGTGATACCACACTGTTGACTTCCCGAGAACCCAACCGTCTGGTGGTTCTTTACCAAAGTACTGTTCGCCTGTTCTAGGGTTGTGGTACCAACGGGTCAAAGACCCACGAACCCAAGGTAAGGTGGGTAGACTATTTTCATCAAACAGACGTTGTTCACCCGTCTCAGGGTTATGAAACCAACGTCGACCTGGAATCCCTCCCTTGACCCACCCGTCCGGTACGTCTTGTTGAAAGAACTTACGTACTTCACCTGTCACAGGGTTGTGGTACAGTGACTTCCCCGAGTTTCCCATCCCCCTAGTCCAACCGTCAGGTATTGCATCAGCAGGAAATCGTTTGCCTTCACCTGTCTTAGGGTTGTGACAATGTACAGTCTTCTGCTTCTGTCCCATCCCTGGTTCCCAATTCCCTCCAGGTGGACTTTCAAATTGACGTTTCTCATGAGTCTCAGAGTTATGATACCACTTTTTCATTTCTTTCTCCTAATGCGAGTTCACTACGAAATTGTAATGATAGGAGTACTGTCATGTGGTCACCCAGGAACAGTCGCAACGTCTATCGTTAGACATTGTCAACCAAAGAAAGCCCCAAACATTGTCGGGGCCTTGCTTCTTTGCTTTGTCAGATGTCAGACAACCTGTCAGCAGTTTCAGAGTCAGTTGGAGTGACGATCTCTTCGCCTGGCTTGTCAATGAAGATTGAGCTGATCTTGGATGCTCCTGACTTGCCGAGCTCAGACTTGATGAACTCAAGGAGAGCTTCCTTGTCAAAGAGACCTTCATCCTTGTCGAGAACTCCAGCGTCCTGCAACGACTGCTGCATCGCCATAAGGTCTCTCACATTATCGCCGATAAGAGATACAGCTTCCGCTGCGTCCAAAGACTCCAACGAGGCGTTACTTCCCGTGCTAATCACAAAGTCTTCAGTCGTCAGCTCAAGGTCACCGTAGCGCTGGACACAATGATTCAGTGCAAGGACGGACAGTTCCTTGGTGATCGCTCGACTGATCTTCTTCAGCTTACGGTAGAATCGAGAGTACGCTCTCAACTCGACGCGAGCTCCGTCAGCAAAGTACAGATCTGGCGGGATGCCAAGGAGGGAGAGGATTTCGGACTTCAGCCCTTTGTTGCTCTCCTCACCATCACTGCCAAGCGCATCGTTGCGAAGGTCACGGTCGAGCTCAGTGCGATTGAGGTCACCCTTCCCGTTGTCAAACTGAGGTATGACCTTGATGTTCGAGGCAGAGCAGGTAGAAATGAGTCCGCTAAGGTCGTGAGAACCAACTGCGGATGAGATGTCAGCACCGCTGCTGTTGAGCAGTTTCTCGAAACGCTGCGTATATTTAAGGCTTTGTTTACCTGACACTGACGCAGGCAGCTGCAACGACACCAAAGTAGGGCGGGCCAACGTCTTCAACTTCAAGGCAGTGGTCGCGGCTTCTGCGACAGCCAACTGCTGGAACTTGTTGATAGCAGGCCAAATGAGGGACCGCGACGCCTGCACAAAGTATTCGCCCTCTTCCCTCTTTGACCGATAGTGGGCTCTCAGTCCTTCGTCGCCTGCAGCCAACTTCAGACGTCGACCGGGCATGCGAAAGACGAGGACTTCATGGAACGGGATCTCAACAGACTCAGTCGCTTGTCCAATCTGATGCGCTGCATGACCTTGCACGGTATTACGGATCGTACTGTCCCTGTACCTGAAGTATGCAATGGGGTCGTTACCTTCAAAGACGGTGACGACTTCGCCAGGTGCGTAGACTTCCTTGACACCAACGACCCCTCTCCCCTTGACACTCTCAACTTTCACAGGGAACTCACCATAGACAAGCATCTGCTCAATGTTGCGGTCAAGGAGATCAGCAATCTCAATCTCTTCGAACATCCGCTCAACTTCTTCAGCGTATTTCGGATTCTTCTCGCAGGTCACGCTGATGTCGATCGCAGACTCCTCATCATCATCAAACAAGAACTCCGCGACCGCGTTGCAGATCGCAATGACGAACGGGTCATTCTCGTACTTCTGCAGCACAGAGAAATACGTCCGACGATTTGCATTGAACAGATTCGTCTCTTGCAGAATCTCACCGATGAGCGTCTGGAGACCGTTCTCAGTCCTTGACGAGAACTGCATGTTGTCAAGGAGGTTGGCGATCGTCGACCGTTGAAACTCTTCTTTACCTTGATCAGCGGAAGACGGAGTGCCGCTTCCGTGATTCGCGGAGGCCAAAAGGTCAGTGCCGAGGCGCTTACCCTCATCAATTTTCGTGTTTTCGTCTTGTGACATTCGTGTGGTCTCCGAGAGTCCTTCCAGAGTAGGCCCAAAGTCATAATAGTGTCTTAAAGCCTACTCTGGAAGGTGTTTGAGAGTGTGATACAGCAACCCAAAGTACTGTTAGGGTGCAAGGAGGTCAACCAATTCGTCCTGACTCAGACCTGTGCCCTTCGTCAGTGCCTTGGTGATACGCGGAAGTTCCCGCTGCATGGTGAAGGTTTTGAAGCCAAGCTCCTTGGCGACGTTTCGAACATTGTTGCGTTGCTTCTCAGGGACAGCGTCGCGTGCTGCCTGAACTTTCTTCCACGCTTCCATCTGATTGCGACTCAGACGTACAAAGGAGGGAACGTTCAGTTTCCAATGAGCGAGGACGATCATGAAGTTGATGAGGACGCCACCTTTCTCTGCAGCATCAATCAGCGTCTTCAGGAGTTGTTCGCGTTCGAGGTTGAGAGCGATGTCAGTATTGCCGGTGTCTTGGGCGTACTGTCCTCGAGTCTCCCTTGCTCCTGTCAGGTCAGAGATGCGACCCGTCCGTACTTTGCGGTCGTCATGGTCTGCGGAAGCCAAGGAGGTGGCGTGGACTGCACCGCTGGGATTCGTGTCGTAGACAGAAAATTCTTCACCGTCAGCGTTGCGGGCAACGTCAGATGTTTGACGGTCGAATTTCCTCTGTGCTGCAGCGTAAGCGTTCTTTCCGTCCTTGAACACCTCGTCCCGCCAGAAGTTGAGGCTGTTCCAGATGTAAGCGTCCTTTTTGGCCATGTCGCTGGTGCGATCAGCAAGGCGGACCCACCGCTGATACTCTGCCTGACCTTCGGGAGTCGCCAACGCTTTGGTCAGCTGCTCCATATCTTCCGGCGACAGATCCATGCCGCTTCGGATGAGTGATGCACGTGAAGGTTGTTTTGCCATGATGCGGTGTTCCTCTTTGATGAATTGTGAAATTGGGTACACCAACTGTGTCAGTCAGGTACAGTTACTAGATTAGATACGGAAACGACAAAAGGTTCCTATGGAACTGAGAACCAGTAGTCACATTGGGAACATCGCGTAGAATAGGTGCCGGACAGGGACGCAAGGTGTGGAGAGATCACCTCCGTATGTCCGGCGGGAGTTCTTCGACCCCGGGAGACCAAGCCGCAGTCGAAGATTTGTGAGGAGCCACCTGCGCCGAGCGTCAGATGCCGAGCGGGTCGCAATGGTCCACCACATCCTCGTGGCGTGCGCACTCTCGCTGTTGCAGAGTTGGTCAGGCTCTACCTAACTCCTCAAACCGAAAGAAGATTGTTCAATCAATATTGAAGGAACCTAGAGTGTCATTGTGATGGATCAAGGCGGGGAGAGTCGTCGACTCTGACATTCCGTCAATGACATCCTGGACTTTGCGGACGACCCGGGACTCCACGATTTCAGGGGTCGACTCAGCGTCGACACGTTCGAGGAGACCAAGAGCACATAGACGGCGGTAGGACGATCTGACCTTGTTCCAATTCGCATGGTCGTCATCCTCTCCCCTTGCTTTGCGACGTTCCTCGGCAATTTTCGGGGAGACGTCAAGCCAGAGAGTGAGGTCTGGGATCGGAGTCTCTGTTGGCAGAGACAGAACAGATTGGAGGACGTAGTCGAACCCAAGGTCTCCTCCTTGATACGCAACGCTGCAAAGAGCGCCACGATCACTGATCACGACCTTGCCAAGTTTCAAGGCAGGGACGACGACTTTCTCGTATAGTTCACATCGGGCGGCATGCATCAGCATCAACTGAGCTGCAGGGGAATAATTACCACCTTTGACCAGTTCTCGAACAGCCTCAGCTTGAGGGAGTCCACCGGGCTCACGGACGACAATTACCTCTTTACGTCTGGCTCGGGCATACGACCACATCTTTTGAGAAATCAAAGATTTACCACAACCGTCGATGCCGTGGAGGGTGATATAACGCCCTGGGTATGCATGCGTTGTCATGAACTGTACTCCTCAAGTGCGTTAAGAATACGACTCTGCTCGTCCTTGTCTAAAGCAAAACCAAAACCTGTCATTACTTTTATGTCTCCAGTTGAAGTAGGTCGCAAGTACACAGTTTGCTTGGACCTTGGATACCAATGAAGATTCAGGACAACCCCACCATCGTCGTCCTGATCGATCGTTTTGACGTCGTATAGTCGTCCTCGAATTTTCACTGTAGTACAATCTCCCTTTGACGAGGTTCAGCCCAGCTCATACGTCGTACAGCTGCGCGTACTTTAAGCTCCATGTCAGGGTCAAGGCGTTCTTCTGAAACTGTGTCTACTACTGAAAATGTCGTTGCAGTTTCTGACATCAAATAGGGAGTACACTTCCCGTCTTTGATCACTCGACCCCAAGTCAACAGACACCGGAGGGATCCCCCGGTGTCGTCCATAGTGACAGTCATCATTCTGCTGCGTCCTTCTTTGCAAACATCTGTGCCAGTTGTTTGGCACGGCGGCCAATGGCGATCAGGTCGTCAAAGGACATTGTTGTTTCGACAGTGGCGATGTTGACGTTGCCGGTTTCGGTGTCGACAAGGATGTCAGCAAGAAGGGAGTTGTCCTCTGACGAAGTGACGGTCTCTTTGAGCTCAGAAAATTGTACAGCCATGATTTCTCTCCAGGTTGAAGTAAGTGAAAGCTCGGAAACTCCGAACAGTAATGGTACACTGACGGTGTCAGCCAGGTACCTATAAATTTATACAGGTACTTCCCGAGATGCAGTCTCAACGAAGACAGCGTTATCGGGGAGAAACTTTCGTATTGCGTCGTCAATGACGTACACAGTTGACCAATCGTCAGGTGACCGCGTCGTCCGACCGAATTGCTGGTGGACAACTTTCGATGTGACGTTCGAATACCAAAGTCGATCATGATCCTTGCGGAAGTTGATCCAAGGGTCGCCAAGGTACGGGAACGGAGCCTTCAATAGGACATTGAATCGGGCGAGGTCGTCGTCAAACGAGACTCCTGTGTGCAAGGATGGAGAAACAAGGACGACGTCCTCTCTGTCGAGGTACTGCTCGTAGTCGTTACTGGTCACGAGGATGCAGCGGTCCAGTCCTTCTTGAGTCATGTGTAGACTGTTGAGAATCATCTCTCCCAGAGCATATGAGCTGACATGGACGAGTCCTCTTTGACCTTCATGCCTTTTAAGGATTGCGTCGAGGTTTGCACAAATTTGGGGGATCTTCTCTTCGATGTTGCCCATGTTGAGACGACCCACCGAAAACTCAAGGGACACGGGAGTGTGGGACGGATCGAACACCTCCGGGATTTTGACGTATGCTGCTTCGTCACGGCTGATCGCCATGTCCTTGCAGAACTGAGTGAAACTGCCAAGGGATGCTGACATGAACAACACCTTCTTGCCCTCACAAACATTGTCGATCATTCGACGTGTGACAAATTTCGGACGGAAGCTGCAACGCTTTCCCTTGACGTCGGGGACAAAGAGGAAGTCTTCTCTCCTTGACGCAATCTTCAGCTTCTTGACGTCCATGCGAAAGTCTTCGTCGTTTTCGTCAGTCATCCGCTCCGCTGCGATTTCGAGGGAGTCAATACAGCGGCGGACACTGGCGAGGTCGTCCCAGACTGGGCCGATGACTCCGCCCCTTGACACAACTGAAAGGTCGAGGACTTGAGTGTGACAGTCAAGGATGGTTGACTCTGCGTCATGGGCTTCGTCAAAGACGACAACCTCAGCATCAGCAAAGAGAGTCGGCAGTGAAAATGCCGAAGCGTAGTTGATGACTGCAGGCTTCAGTTCAGCAGTTGCCTTGGCGACTTGGTAGTCGCAGTGAGCAAAGGAGACGCATCTCTTCTTGCTACACCCCTTGTCCTTCCAGAACTTTGCTTCCCCAGTGTTACACTTGTAGTTCTGTGCACCGTAGAAACCGAAAATGTCAAAAGACGAGATGTACTGTCGTTGCAGCGACTTGGTCGACGTCAGCATCTTGTTGGCTCCATAGGGAGACTGCTCATACTGGGCAACCATGCCGATGATGGATTTGCCTACCCCGGTAGGTGCTTGAAGCACAACGAACTGTTTCGTCTCCCAGTTCTTGAGAATTGTGTCCACCGCCCAAGCCTGGTACTTCCGCGATGCAAGGTCAGGTGATTTATGGTCAAGTTTCATTGTCCCTCCACTCACTCGTAGAAGTTTGATGCGTCCTGCACAGTTATTGGAATAGCGTCAAAAAGCTCTTCTTCACCAAGCATCATAAAGATGGTGTTCACAAGGTCAATGTCGACGTCATGCTCTTCTGACAGACTTTCCAGGTATTCATCGATACTTTCAAATTCCATGTCACGAAGAATTTCTTGTGTTTCGAGGTTCATAATTGTTCTCCTTGTAGTTGTTGGTGTAAGAGAAGTACATTGAGTAGTCTACTTGAGTACCGATCTGTTTGTCTACTAACAGACAAAAGAAAGGCCCGGTTACCCGAGCCTTTGTTCATCAGAACTTCTTTTCCGTAGCTTCCCTATGCCCTGGCACAGTAACCAAGGGAGGGTGAGGGTCTTCCTCGTCGTGAGGGATAAGACAATCTACGACCTCATGGACTTTTGCAGTATCGAACCGAAAATCAAGAGTCCCGTCTGATACATAATCGTACGTTACTACGATCGTCAGCAAAATTGTCAAGATGAAAGCGATGACGCTTTCTTGATCGTCAGTGAGCCCTTTCATATACAGCCTTCACTTTACGACCTTCAACTTCGAACGCAAGGTCGGTGTTATAACCTGAGTCTTCCCAGGCAAACAATGCAGCTCGTATCTGATCCCGAATTGTGCGGTCAACGAGAGAATCTGTGTGATCGTAACACTCCCATTCTCCAGTAGCTCCACCACTAGCAACGAAAACCGTCTCAACGCCGTTGACGACGTACGTACCGAGTACAGTATGACCTCCAAGATCTTGATCTATGAAAACTAACATTAAGTAACTCCTCTTTGTTGAATGTAGTAATTATACACTGATCGTGTCAGTCTGGTACACTTGTTTACAATTCAACGTCGTCTTGAGGGAATCGAAAAGAGATACCCCAAAACTTCTTATGACCGCCACGACTTGGAACCGTATACTGACCTTCGTTCGACCGAAGCTCACGTAGTATACGGCTGCGCCTTGAAGTACATCCCGCCATAGATCCCAGTGTGATGATGCTTCAATTCCATCATAACGTTATCCCTCTTGATCTGGTAGACAATGCTGCAGTTGCGGTTCCGAAGTGCCTACTCGAGTAGGCTGAAGTGCACTGTCGACATAAAGTACAGCAGTGAAAGCAAGGAGCAGAAATACTGCATTGATGACTTTGATGTTCTTCATAGCGGCAAGGGGTACAGTGAGACAAGGAACTCAGCGAGTCGATACGTCATGATTCCCAGGACGACGATGATGCTGAGAGCGATCAATCGTGCTGCAAGGTTACTCATCATTGTTGAAAATGACCCTCCACACAAGAACGTACGTGACTGCTGCAATGGCTGTCAAAATAAGCAAAGTGGTGTATGACATTGTTGTTCTCCTTTGGTCAGTGTAAGATCAGTACACTTTCCGTGTCACCCAGGTACTGCCTGTATATTTGTACAGGTCCGTCAGAACGGGAAGAGTAGCGACAGCGTGAAGAGTGCAAGGGGGAAGAACACCACTGAAGCTCCGCAGTACATCGCAGCTGTGACGAGAGTTTGTTCGCGTTCCATGAAATTTCTCCTTGAAAAGAAAAGCCCGACAAATGCCGGGCTTCAAAGTGGAAGATGATTAACCGTTGAAGTACATATGAAGAGCGAGAGCAACTTCGACGGTAACGATTGCAATGAGGATAGGTGCGAAAAACATTGTCTACTCCATGTTGATGTTATTTTGTTGGTAGTATTGATACATCGACAATGTCAATCAGGTACAGTTACCGACCGTATTTGTCGTAATCTACGTAATCGTTACCTGTTCCGACTGCTACGAAGACTGCTGACTCATATCGAGTGTATTCAGCTTTACCGAGAGCGACCCAAAGACCTTCAGCTTTCATACGAGTGTCAAAGGTCACCAGAGTCGTCGGGCGGGGACGGGGTTCTACACTCGATACAGTTACAGAGAACACACTTTCAGAGCCGGATTCAGTTGCATCAATCTTGTCACCAGCTTCCAGGAATTTCGCTGAAATCCAACCAGCAGATGTACGTACGGGGTGGTCTTCACCGATCACCAGGAACCCAGCATCGTTTTGATTGAAACGAGGTTCAAGTCTCGAGTCTCACGATGACTCTTGATATCGACGTACGCAACGTCACCTGAACGTTTAGCAACAGCTTTAACTGTTCCTCCGTCACCGTCGCGGGGTACAACAAGTGCATCAGAACCAGTGTCTGTAACCACGTTCTGTGTCAAATCCTACGCTATGCATTGTAATTTTCCTTTTGGTTGAGATAGTAATCATTAATAGTGTTAGTTAGGTACTGATTCAGTCAACAATAGACGACCCTGTTCCAACGAGCGCGCCTTCTCGGCCAGTCTTCGAGTTGACGTAAACTCCATCGACGTTGGCAGTCAATTCAACGACCTCCTGTTCACCAACGTTCTCGACACCTCCGACGGGGGCACCTGAACCATCGGGAAGTTGGACAATGTCACCGACTTCAACAGGGATTGCGTTTGCTTCTGCAGAAGCTTTCCAGCCTGCTGTAGTCCAAGCTTTAATAGTTTGAGGAGGGACCCCATTAGTATCAGGGTATTTTTCCTCTAAAGCTTTTCTACTAGCTGCGATCATTTGAGGTGGAATGCCATTCGTTTTAGGATGCAACTTTTGCTTCAGGCTTCATTATACGATTTCACAGGACCCGCCGGTACAGGCAAGTTCTTGAGCTGCTGTTGTGTGATCAGTTTTTTCGTACTTGTGCAGCTCAGTCCAATCGATTGACGGCATTTCAGCGGCGAGGCGGTTGTACGTCTCTTCGTCGATTTCCTCGAAGGGAGCTTGCTGGTAGACTGCGTCGCTGCGGGGCAAGAAGGAAATTCCAACAACATCGTCGAAATTCTTGTAACACCACGACCCAACCTCTAACCATTCATCTTCAGCGACATACACAGTTACAGAAGGATTATGGTCGGTGTAATGATGTTTGACGATCCTCCAATGCTCAAGCTGATCGATTGCTGTGATGTCCTTTTGAAACACAGCGTCTTTAGGAGCTTTCATGGGGAACGAGAAGACAACAGTGGAATCAGGCTTCATCACACACGGTTCACAAGGTACTCCCTGATCCTTCATCATCTCAGTCAGCGGGTCCTTGATGTCTGCACGGACTCGGCGGATGTAGTACGGTGCAAAGCGGGAATGAATACCTGAGGCAGTGTCGTTCAAGGCAGACGTCGTCCCGGACGGTTTGATCGCCGTAATTGCTGCAGAGGTTTCAAGGCCAAGGAGGGACGCGACTTCCTTGTTGACTTCCCATGCAACGTCGCGAAGTTCTTCAAGGAGCTTGGCAGTCTTGGGAGAAGCAGAATTCAAAAGAGGATTGTCCATCATCCCAGTCATGCTGACACCGAGCAGACGCTCCTTGACCGTGTTCTTCTTCCAGATCGAGCGTAGGAAGTTGAAGTTCTGCAATGAAGATTGAAGCGTACCGAAAATTGTGGCGATGCGAACTTTCTCCTTGAGAGTCTTTGCGGTGTCGTCAGGTCGTACAACAACTTCTGAAAGATTGCAGAACTGAGCGGAGTTGAGAAGGATTTCTCCACAGGGATTCGTACCTGGGTTCTCAATGGTACGTCCGATTTCAGCGGAAGATTTGATCGCACCTGCACGGTTGAAAATGCCGCGTTCCCCCGATTTTGACTCGATCAGTGCGAGCCACTCACTCATGAACTGTTCAATAGAGGGTCGACCATTGTACACTGCAGAGTTATTTGCAAGAGCACGCTGCCCCTCTTCCATCCACCAACTTCCGCTCTTGGCGTGACGCATCTCATGGTCGTTGAGATCTGACAAGGAGATGAGAGCACTGCGGCGGACTCCACCGACGACTACGATTTCGGCGATTGAGCAAACGAGGTCGTGGACTTCCAAGGTGGTGAGACGTCGCCCCGCTGCCTTGACGAACAGCTTCACTGTCGTCTTGATCAGATGATGAAATGGTTCGGGTCCAGAAGCACGGCCGCCAAAAGTCTTCAGAGGTTCGCCAGCAGGACGAACTTTCGAGAGGTCAAGGGTCGGAATTTCACCGACGTACAGACGACTGATCAACTTGGCATATGCACGAGCCCAACCTTCCTTGCTATCACCGACGACCACAACCTCTTCAGTGTGCTCAAAGTGCTCGGCAATCTCGGGGAGGAGTCGAACTGCATCATGCTCCGCGCTGAACCCGACACCTGTCCCATTCATAAGCACAAACAAAATCTCACTGAAAGCACGAGGATTGTCGATGCGGACAAAGGAGCAGTTGTATCCCGCAATTTCATCACGAGCGAGTGCGGGACCTGCAGTCATCAGACATCGCATGGACGGCATGACTTCAAGGTTGAAGATGGCGCTGCGAAGACGATCCCAGTCGAGGTCAGCGTCAGGGAATCTCTCCTTGAAGAATCCGATGTAGCGGTCGCATGTCTCATCCCAAGTCTCGCGACGACCTTCAGACGGGAGCCACTTGGCATAGCGAGACTGGTGAATAAATTCCTGGTAGCTTGTAGCAAATGGTGACGACAATTTCTTTTCTCCTTTGTTTTTCGTTTCCGGCAATTAATATGGAAGAAACATCAAAGCTTCGTTGCTCCGAGATTCTTTCGACGGTCGGGTTCCCCATGAGCTAGACCTCGTTGTCGATTTATTTCGATTTTTTCGATGATAGCTTGACACAACTCCTTCGTTTTTCCAAGGTGACCCATCATCGACATAATGAAAATAACGACGTCGGCTGCCTCTACGACTGCTGACTTGTACTCAGGAAGATGTTTGTCGTATGATCCGTCATGAATAGCAGCCAGCAGTTCTGATAGTTCTGAATGAATCATACAGACAACTTCACCTAGATTCGTATCTTCTGACCAATGACCATTTGCAAATGCAACCTCGTAAGCTTTATCAGCAATTTCAAGAAAGTCTGTTTCAGATCTACAGCCAGGTTCAGGCCAGCGCAAAGAAAAACCCTTGAATTTCCCTGAAGAAATTGTCATAGGACTTCCATACAAATCAAGCCAACGTTTTACGAGACCACTGTGACTTTTATACCCCATGAGTTTATCTGCAGCCCTTAGATCATAACAATATATCCATTGGTCTGAATCAGGAAATTTGACTTCGACAGGTATTGCTCGAGACCTACAACCATTTTTTCTCATCTTGGGAGAAATACCCTTTGGGAAAAGTTCTTGAGTCCTTTTGATTCCCGCTTCTATACATTGCGGGGCCATCCCGTTTGTTTCAGGGTATAAAGACTGCAATGCATCCCTAGACGCGCGAAGACGTGAGTCTGAACCATCTGTGACGTTTGTTTTGTTCAGGAAATATATGCTTTTAGCAGCATCGATAGACTTCAATAGCTCTTGTTCATCGTAAAGTACTTTCTCTGGGGGAGTGTCGCCAGCGTAAACTTTAACAACGTATCTAACCGCTGTATTATCCCATTCGTATCCTGAATAACTAGAGCCGTAATACTCATCAAATGGCGACGCACGCTTCCCCCACCTGCTTCCAATGTATGCAGTACCGGTGCTAATCTCAGACACCATATACAGATACGGGCACCGTTGAAACGTCTGCAGTTGACGTTTAGCAAAGTCTTCTTGTTCAGGATTTGAAAACATAAATCCTCGAGACATTTGTACGTCATCAGCTAATGTCGAGTGATTCGGCGATGGCGTCAACTTCTTTGGCCGCTGCAGCTTGCTCTTCAATTCGTTGTCGTTCTTCATTTTGTCTCTCCTCAAAAGTCTTCAGTTGATTGATAATTTCAAACGTTGAGTCGACTACTGTTCGACTCGCCGCAAGACAAAGCTTCTGCAATCCAGGGTGACGGTCGTCTATCAATTCTCTATCACCATTTTCAATGATTTCCATATCGAAATGGGAGTGCAAAATTTGTAGTGTATTGTCAGATGACACACGGGTAGCGTTTTGCGCCAGTTGTAACACGGGTTCAAGAAGGAGTTCGAGCTTTCTAGTCGATTTCCCTTTTTCGCACATCTGTTGAAGTACGTTTTTCATATGCTGGTACAAAGCACCGAACACTTTCTGACGTAAACTGAGGGCATCAAACGTGACTTCTTCTCTGTACGCTCGAGCAAAGAAGTCATCCCCGTACAATTGCGTGAAAATTTCCCAGCTAAATGCCAGACTGTCGATTGACACAAAATACGGGGCAGCTGATGACCGTTCGTCAAATATCGCTGTGCGAAGCTGCATATCACGACCGTAAAACATCGTGGAATTTACAGACGTACGTTGAGCTGTGACTACCGGCGAAGGGATTGTCATCAAAAGTGCTTCGTCCTTTGACAACCCGCTGACGTTGTTGCTGTTGAGAGCCTGGATCGTCGAGGAATCGAGGTCGTACAAGGTGTATGATGAGATGAAAGCATCGAGCTCTTCGTTGTTACTAACATGGACAACATTCAGTCGATGATATTCGTTCTCCTTGAAATACTCGGGGAGTGTTGAGTAGACGACTGCGCTGAGTCCATCATCGTTGTGACGCAACTGCTTCCACTCTTCGATGAAGTTGACGACGTCAAGGAGAGTAACGTAAGGGATCTGACTGGCAGAAAGTCGAGGGCTGTCAAGGGAGAGTGTCATCTCTGTGAGGATCCCTGTCCATGACCCTTTCTTCTTTGCCTTGCGAACTCTTTCGACAAACGGTTTGATTTTGAGCAACCACCAAAAGACCTTGACGACTTTCTTCTGCATTGTCGAAGTGGGTCGACAGTTCAGAGCTGTCTGATAAGCTTCGTAGTCGCCAGGGGAAAGTACGTTGCTGTCGATCTCCTTGATGTTCTTGCATTTGACGATGTGCTTGATCAGTTCGTCATTGTCGCTGAACGTTACTGATTCGACTGCGTTGAAATATTCGAGCAGTAGAGAAGCATCGGACTCCCATTGTTCCTGGACGAAGTTTTCAAGGTCGAGTCGTCTGAGGTTATCATAGATGTTGACCATCGCCTGCATAGCGACTTCCATTTGACTGACGTGGAGCGCTGTCGACTTCCCGCCGCCGAGTGCGAGTGACATGAAGACACGGTCGCCGGGGTTGAGGTCAAGGTCGAGGAGTTCCCGCATGGGAGAGAATGTTCCGCTCCCCGTGAACACCGACGACTTCAATGCTGTGACATTGCGGACGACAGAAGAGGCGAGCATCAGTCGTTGACACGTCGTTTCATGTGCCAAGTCATATGAGTCCTTCTGGAGTAGGCTTTCGTAAGCGTCAAAGAGAATCATGCGAAGATAACTGTCAGACATCTTCTCTTTGATGAAGTACAAGATGTCGTCAGTGTCACTATTGAACTCAAAGTGCTTCTGGAGTAGGCTCGGAAAGTACTCGTCAAACAGATACTCGGCAGGAAAGCAAGTCAAAGGGGACATTACTACCTTGAGGTGCTTCAATTTCTTTTCAACTAGACGATCGATGTACGGCCCCCATAAGGAGCTGACTGTTTCAGAAGTATCTTCTTCCTCATCTTCCTCGGCATCCAAGTCGGAGGTCTGGGCTTCCAGCACGGTTTCGAGCGACCCCGAAAAATTTCGGCCGGCGTACATTGCCATGCGGATGAGGTCGAGGTGCGAACCGTATTGCCAGGAGACGACGTCGTCTGGGCTGGCAACTTTTGGGAGATGTCCGTGGAAGGTGTTGGGGAGATGTCCGAGGTGCTGAAGAGTAGGGACATCAAGGCTATTGACATAACGATTGGCTTCAGAAAAGTTCGCATAAGCTTGCTCCGGACGTATGACGCGGAATCTGTCTTCCGCGAGTCGTCTACGTCTTTTGGTGACTTCACGGCGGTCGCGTTCGAGGAGACCTCCTTTGAAATTGATCGACTCAGGCGACTGAGTCATGAGTTGTGGGATGTGATTGGTCATGGATGTGGTACAGTCGACATGTCAGCAAGGTACAGAAGAGCGGTTTCAGAGAAGATCGTAGAGCAACTGTCACTTTGAGACCCTAACCTTTAGGTACCTATTAGTTAATTTCTCTAGGACCCTCAGAGGGTCTCTGGACAACCCATTTTCTCTCAAAGGACTTCTACCTTCTGGAGACGTCCAGAGGGACGATCAGCTGAAAAGTGAAAATCGACGAGTATCCCACGTCAATCGCCGGCAACCACCCAATCCTCGTGTAGGGGGTTGGGTCAAAGGTGAGCTGAGCTAGTGGGAGAACTGTCGCAGTGTCCTTCCACTTGTAGCGACCGTAGCTTGCCACACCGTAGTCGACGCCGAAATAGCCATCGAGGAACTCGAGGCGGCCGCCAAGGTAGAAAGTGTCACCGTGATACGAGTTCTTGAACCAGCCACCACCCCACCCCTTGGGAGATCTGAAGCCGATGCCGATGTTGGACTCGTTGAGAGTGTCAGGAGCATCGTCAGCTGGGTAGTGATGGGAGGTCACGGAGAGTGTGAGGTCCCAGGCGGATGCTGGGAATGTCAAGGAAGAGAGTGCTGCTGCGGTCAGAAGCTGTTTCATCAGATCGAGTCTCCCTCTTTGACAATGATCTCTCCGTCCTTGACTGTAATTGTGGCTGTCAAAGCAGAACCTATCGCACGCATGTACTCTCGACCACCGTCAAAAAGTTTAAGAGACAAATCAATACGGTCAGGAGACAGATTGACAGAAGTTGGTGTGAATTGTAAGTCCATGATGAAACCTCTTCAG
>PDWI01001540.1_pt1 | contig 36196 bp, 39 predicted proteins | sample 1430891 | NCBI WGS metagenome assembly PDWI01 (sample SAMN01162508, study PRJNA174530) | Oral metagenome, whole genome shotgun sequencing project. | biome: Marine environment; feature: Marine mammal; material: Swab sample of the gingival sulcus; isolation source: swab sample of gingival sulcus... | reverse complement strand
CTGACGGCTTCACCGCCTGTGCCGGCAAAAAATATCCTGGTAATTAACCAAATAAAGACAAATGGCAGCAAGCCCAACACTGCCGAGACAGCGGATAACACCAGCGACAGCGGCAACAGATAACGTTTTTCCCCCATATAGGGAAGCAAACGCCGGGCAACGGATGGCGTTTTCTTGGTTTTCATGGCAACGACTCCCCCGTTTTTAAATAAACAAAACCATGTATAACGTTTTCATTATACATCGTACTTGAGAATTATTTACATTTATTTTTATTTTTTCACCCTCGATAATTTTTGTATAGTCGTGCCAATCATTTTCTGGTACGCAGCACGTCATCGAAGCCGGTACTATGGTTACAGCGAGATAACGTCACCATGACCACCCGCGAGCGGTCGGGTAAACACCTTAATCCGGGCACAAAAAAACACGCCGTGAAAATCAGGGCGTGTTTTTTATTTTAAGGTGTTTTAATTAGTCATCAACACCAACCACTTCTACGGTAATTTCCGAATCGACATCGGCGTGGAAGTGTAATGGAATGACAAATTCGCCAATAGCACGAATCGGCCCGGTTGGCATACGAATTTCATTACGTTCAATGTCAATACCGTTTTCTTTGGCCTTCTCAACAATATCAATGGATGTTACCGAACCGAATAAACGCCCTTCGCCGCCTTGCTTGGCTTCGATAGTAATGCGTTTTCCTTCGACCGCATCGGCCTTAGCCTGAGCAATAGCCAACTGTTCGGCCGCCGCTTTTTCCAGTTCGGCCCGGCGCGCTTCAAATTTGGCCACATTTTCAGGTGTTGCCGAGGTGGCTTTGCCTTGTGGAATAAGGTAGTTACGACCGTAACCGGCTTTTACCTCCACCTGATCACCCAAATTACCCAATTTTGCAATTTTTTCCAGTAAAATAACTTTCATGACAATCTCCTTAGTGTTTATCCGTATAAGGAATCAATGCCAAAAAGCGAGCTTGTTTAATAGCTCTGGCAAGTTTGCGTTGATTTTGCACGGTTGTGCCGGTGACGCGACCGGGAACAATTTTACCGGCTTCGGTCAAGTAACCTTTCAGTACGTCCAATTGCTTGTAATCAATATCAATACTATCTTTATTGAGACGGTCATTTTTTTTATTTCTAGCCATCATTCACACTCCGTATTAGTTATTGCTGTCGTTTTTAGCCAACGGTGACGGTTCGGTAACGGCTTCGTCACGACGAATCACCAAATGACGAATCACCGCATCGTTAAACTTGAATGCCGTGGTAATTTCTGCCAATGCTTCTTTAGTGCACTCCACATTCATCATAACGTAGTGTGCCTTGACCAATTTGTTAATCGGATAAGCCAATACGCGACGACCCCAATCTTCTAAACGGTGAACCTGACCACCGGCATTTTTGACAATGCCTGTATAACGCTCAACCATCGATGAGACTTGTTCGCTTTGATCCGGATGTACCAGAAAAACGATTTCATAATGTTTCATAATAACCCCTTGTGGATATTAACAAAAATAGCTGCCACCCTATGCAGCAGCAAGGAGAATGGCGTATTATACCGATTTTCAAAGGAATAACAAGGATTTTCTGAGTTGACTCAGGCATACGGATTAGCAATACCCAATGTTGCCAGGATACGCGCCTCCAAAGCCTCCATCGCCTCGGCTTCGTTATCTTCGAGATGGTCATAGCCCAGCAAATGCAAAATACCGTGGACGGTAATATGGGCATAGTGGTCGTGCAGTGTTTTGCTCTGGGCATTTGCCTCGGCTTGCATAACACCGGTGGCAATCACCAAATCACCGATAAACGGTACACCCAGTTCCGCCACATCCCCGGCATAGGCCATTTGCAGCTCCAGCGGGTCTATCGGCAGCGCTTCAAAGGGAAAGGATAAAATATTGGTGGGTTTGTCTTTGCCGCGATAATCACGGTTGAGTTGTTGCACCTCGTCATTATCGGTTAAACGAATAGTCAGCTCGGCTTTTTCGTCTTTGCCCAAAGCGGCAAAAACCGTTTTCGCCCAGTGCTGGAAGTCTTTTGAAGCGGGTAAATTATCTTCATTATCAACGGTAATTTGTAAGTCAATCAGCATGCCTTGTCCTTCCCGTATCACCTTATTTTATTGTTGATGCTAATTGCTGTTAGTTGCTTTATGTAATGTATAAACAGCATGGTCAAGCACTCGCCCGTTAATATTTTCAGCATGGGGAATAATTCCTTGCAAAGTAAAGCCTAAGCGCTCACAAACACGGCGGCTGGGCAGATTATCAACAGCTGCTGAAATTTGCACCACCTGCATATCCAACCGATTAAAAGCATAATCTATTAAGGCACTGACGGATTGAGTGACAATACCTTTGCCCCGATAATCCTGTCGCAGCCAATAACCGATTTCGACCTTTTTCAATGCCGACAATATCCGGTTAAAACTGATATTACCGACAATATTATCCTGGTAAATTATCGCACAAGTCAGTGATTTACCGTCGGCATAATCATGCAAAGATTTGTTGATAAAGGTCAGAAAAAAATCGATGTCATTGGCGTGCTTCGCCCACGGCAGCCACTGTTGCAGATAATCGCGTTGTTGACAAACAATCGAGTAATAGCTTTTGGCGAATGACGTTTCGACCAAAGCTAGTTTTAAATCGGTATTAATTGTTAAAGTAAACATTTGTTAAAGTCAACATAGTATCATTGTAGCAGCTCTCACTGCCCCTTAGGCTGACTGTCATAGGCCTCGACAATACGCTGCACCAGGGGATGGCGTACTACATCTTTACTGTCAAATTTGGTATAGGCAATCCCATCAATATGTTTGAGAATATGATAGGCATCTTTTAACCCCGACCTCACGCCTTTGGGTAAATCAACTTGTGATAAATCACCGGTAACTACCGCTTTGGAGCCAAAACCGATACGCGTTAAAAACATTTTCATTTGCTCGACCGTGGTGTTTTGCGCTTCATCCAGAATAATAAAGGCATCTGATAGGGTCCGCCCCCGCATAAACGCCAGCGGGGCGATTTCAATAATATTTTTTTCAATGAGCTTCAACGCCCTTTCCGCCCCGAACATCTCGTACAAGGCATCGTACAGCGGACGCAAATACGGGTCAACTTTTTGCGTTAAATCACCCGGCAAAAAGCCCAATCGCTCACCGGCTTCCACTGCCGGCCGCACCAAAACAATTTTACGCACCAAATCTTCGTTTAACATCGCCACCGCACACGCTACCGCCAAATAGGTTTTTCCCGTGCCGGCGGGCCCCAGTCCAAAATTGACATCATTGGCAAAAATACGTTGCAAATATTTGCGTTGATTTGCTCCACGCCCGCGCACCGTTCCCCGCTTGGTCTGGATAACAATTTCATCGTCGACTACTTCGTGGACAATGGTTGCACCGGCATCAGCAAGAGCTAAATGGATAGCTTCGCTATCCAACGCCCCAGACCGATTATCGGCGGTTTGTGCGTAGAGAAACTCAATCACCTGCCGGGCTTGTAAAATAGCCTCTTCTTCGCCCTCAATTAAAAATAATTCGGCACGGTTGGCAATTTGTACCGCCAGACGTGCTTCGATTAAGCGGATATTCTCGTTTAAATGACCACATAAATTTTGTAAACGGGCGGCATCCTTAGTCGCCAGGGCAAATTCTAATTGACTCATCTTGTTATTTGATTGTTAAGCATATAATTGCGGCAGCAGACGTTCTTCCACACTGACCAACTCCCCCAGCAGCGAATTATTGTAGGCCTTAATAATTTTCACCTCGGCGAAACGTCCGACCAATAGTTTGGGGTTGGGAAAACGCCCTTCCGAGACGGCAAAATTAACCACGCGGTTATTTTCGGTACGCCCCGATAACTGTCCGCCGCGTTTGGACTCCCCTTCAATCAACACTTTTTGCACACTGCCCACCATACGCTGACTGATTTTCATCGTCATTTCGTTAATTGCTTGTTGTAATTCGGCCAGACGGGCTTTTTTTACCTCTAACGGCACATCATCGGGGAAAGAAGCCGCCGGTGTCCCGGGTCTGGCCGAATAAATAAAACTGAAGGATAAGTCAAAACCAATCTCGCGAATCAGCTGCATCGTTTGTTGGTGGTCAAAATCGGTTTCCCCGGGAAAACCGATAATAAAATCCGAAGAAAACGAGATATCGGGGCGCAATTTGCGAATACGGCGCAGTTTTGACTTATATTCAATGGCCATATGCCCGCGTTTCATTTGTGCCAAAATCCGGTCAGAACCCGATTGTACCGGCAAATGCAGGTGTGAAACCAGCTCCGGCACGCGTCCGTAAACTTCAATTAAGCTATCGGAAAATTCCACCGGATGCGAAGTGGTAAAACGAATGCGGTCAATCCCGTCAATTTGTGCAATCACTTCAATCAAAAAGGCCAAGTCGGCAATATCTTTTTCCCCGTCGGCATCAATCATTTCACCGCGGTAGGCATTGACGTTTTGCCCCAGTAAATTGATTTCCCGCACCCCTTGCGCAGCCAAGATAGCACATTCTGCCACCACATCGTCAAAGGGACGGGAAACCTCTTCGCCCCGCGTATAAGGCACAACACAAAAGGTACAGTATTTTGAACAACCCTCCATAATGGAGACAAAAGCCGTTGCCTTACTGGCCTTGGGTGTCGGCAAATGGTCAAATTTTTCAATTTCGGGGAAGGATACATCCATCACCCCGCCTTTATCACCCTTTTGCCGCTTATTGGCATTTTCGACAATCAAATTCGGCAGACGGTGCAAGGTTTGCGGGCCAAAAACAATATCAATAATCGGGGCACGTCTTTGTAAGGCCGCGCCTTCCTGACTGGCGACACAGCCGCCCACGGCAATAATGGTGTCGGGCCGGGCCTCTTTAATCGGCCGCCAACGCCCCAAAGCGGAAAAGACTTTTTCCTGGGCTTTTTCCCGAATCGAGCAGGTGTTCATAATGAGAATATCGGCATCATCGGGTTTTTCAACACTTTCTATGTCGTAAACTTGCCCTAAGACATCGGCCATTTTCTGGGAGTCATATTCGTTCATCTGACAACCGTGCGTCTGAATATGCAGGCGTTTCTTCGGTTTTTTCGGGCTTAAACGGTCGCTATTCGCCGTCAGCGGGACGGTCTCGGTAGCGACGACGGGTTTGATTTCTATACTCATGGTCGTGCTTCTTTTATGCTTATTGCGGCGTATTATAACGTAATTTTCACGCCTGATTGATAATTAATTGGTAAAAAAACAAACGCCCGCCGCAAATAATCAAAAGCTTTGGGGCGGACGTTTTTTTTGTTAACCGTTCTTATACTTGTAAATTATACTTGTAAACGGTTAAATTTTTTCAGTAAGGTTTCTTGGCTTTCTTGGTGATTAGGGTCAAGCGAAATGCAGTCAACCGGGCAAACCCGAACACATTGCGGCTCGTCGTAGTGTCCTATACACTCCGTACATAAATCCGGATCAATTGCATAGATGACTTCACCTTGATAAATCGCTTCGTTCGGGCATTCCGGCTCGCAAACGTCACAGTTAATACAGGCTTCCTTAATGTGTAATGCCATAGTTCTATTTCTTAAAACAAGTAAAAACAAATAAATAAAAATTAAATAAACGGCAATGGATGATTGCCGGCCGGGATATTATACACCGAATCGTAACCAACTTCGACTAAATATAAACCATTTGCGCCGGCAGTTGTTCCGGCAAGGCATCTGTTTCTTTCCTGCAATACCTTATTCAACCAGGCAACTTCTTTTTTCCCCTGTCCAATCAGCAATAAAGAGCCGACAATGTTGCGTACCATATGGTATAAAAAAGCGTTGGCCTGAATATCGATAATAACAAATTGGCCATTGCGATAAACACGAATAAAATCCACATGGCGATTCGGCGTCTGCGATTGACATTGTGCCGCTCTAAAAGAAGAAAAATCGTGCTCACCGACCAATACCTGTGCCGCTTGCTGCATTGCCTCGGCATCCAGTGCATAACGACAAGGCGTGACCAAGCCGTTGAAAATGGCGTTACCACTGCTGTTATCTTCTATGATATAGTGATAGCGACGGTATTTGGCTGAAAATCTGGCGTGAAAATCATCGGCTACTGCCCGGACCCAATGAATGCGAATGTCTTTGGGCAGCTGCGTGTTGGTTCCCATTTTCCAGCCCCGCAAATCACGCAGTGCATTGGTAGAGAAATGAATAACCTGCCCGCTTGCATGCACCCCCGAATCGGTACGACCGGCACAACAGACATTGACGGTTTCATCGGCGACCGTGGACAAAGCCAGCTCAATATAATGTTGTACGGTATTATGCGTGTGCGATTGCCGTTGCCAACCGTAATAGTGACGACCACAGTAACTGACGCCCAGTGCTAATTTCATCCCCGCTAACCCACGACAACAATACCGTATTGCAGTAAGTTTGTTTCAGTAACAATAGTCACATCGTCTCTAGCATTGCTCTGGCTTTTTTTATCTGTTCAGCCGAGCCTTTTTGTACAATATACTCCAGCAGTTTTCTGGCCCGAGGATAATTGGCAATGGAAATTAATGCTTTTGCTACCGCTAACTTCAATTCCATTTCGGACTCGGTTTCTTTTGTCACTACAGAATGTTTATCCTCCGGTGTTTTGACCGTATCGGCTGAAGCGTCCTTGTCATTGGCAACAGTGGCCGCTGTCGAAGCAGCAGTTGCTGCGGTCGGGTCAGCGGTTGCTATGGTCGGAGCGGCGGTTGCCACCGTCGGGTCAGCAGTTGCCACCGTCAGGTCAGCGGTTGCCACCGTCGGGTCAGCAGTTGCCACCGTCGGGTCAGCAGTTGCCACCGTCAGGTCAGCGGTTGCTATGGTCGGAGCAGCGGTTGCTGCGGTCGGAGCGGCGGTCGATACGGTTGGAGCAGCGGTTGCCACCGCCGGAGTATCCGATATCGGTGGTTTGGCTTGATTATCAATTACCTGCGCCGGCTTCTTATCCGGAACAGCCGTTACTTTGATATCCTTGACTATTTTTTTGGCCGGCACCTTTGGCTGTTGCACAGACTCGCCGGGCCGAGCTACCCGGGCTACCTGGGCCTCCTGGACTTCTTTTATCGGCTGTGCGGACGGTGTTTTTTTGGCTTTGCCGACATTAAGCGTTAAACCGCTAAAGCCGGACAAATCCAAGCGGTTACCTTTTTTCACTTGGTCAACTGCAAAGGGCTTGGGTTTGCCGATTGAAACCCTGGGATTCTGACTGTCATCGCCTGCCGATGCCGTGCCGGCTTTGTCCGCCGCCGTTTGACCGGCTTCTTTATTCATTTCAAACATGACGCCCTTATCTGAAGAGTCATCCTTGTTAGACACTAACGTCTCATCGGGCACAGTTTTGTCTTTGGCAGCCGCAAGGGTGAATAAAGCCTTAACCTGATCATCGGCAGGTTGGTCATCTGCTGTTACAGTTTCAGCCTCATCCTCAACAAGCACATCATCAAAGGCATCGTCATCTTCAGGCAACCATTCTTTATAATGCTTGGAGAATAGCGTCACAAAATCCTCCGGCTCTTCGTTTGCCGGTTTATCAGCTACCGTCGTCACCGCGGAAACCCTTTCTGGTTGCACCAAGTCTTCTTGCCGCAAGCTGTTATCCTCTTGCTGCGAATGATCTTTATCGGTAACGATGCTTTCTTCCACTTCCGCTTCATCTTTTTGAGTCGCCGCCGGCAAGGCATCGTCCGCCGGTTTTTCCGTGTCAGCCGCCGCCGTTGCTTGCTCAGCGGCACCTTCACCAAGTAAGACGATTTTTTGTGCCGCTTTTTGCCGTTTTTTTCTCAACAACAATAAAGTTATCAGTGCCAATACAGCCGCTCCGCCGGCAAACCACTGCCCGGCTGAAAGATTGTTCGTCGGTTTGGCCGGCTTTTCCTTTGTGTGCCCGACTGCCGCCGCTGTTTTTACTGTCCCGTTTTTTTCTGACTTAGGTGTTTGCGCAGCAAGCAATGGTTCGGGAATATCTTTAATATCAGCCACCGCTTTGACGTTACCTTTTGTTGGTGTTGCCGCCTCTGTCTTCTTAGCATTGCCGGCCTCTTGTGATTTAACATCTTTGTGAAGATTGGTAATGACTTTTGTGACCGACTGGTTGGCCATATCGGCTGCGCTGGCGCCGCCGGCCATTTCTTCGCCACCCTCTTGTGCAACCACACCCGTATTCTCTTTCGATACCACTACCTGCGTTTGCCCTCCGGGACCCGTTTCAGCAAAGACGGCATTATTACCATCAACCTCGACCCAGCCTGATGTTGAGCCGTTGCCATTGTCTTGCGGCGCTACCGCCGGAGCCGTGCTGGCCACAACTTGCGAAACGGCCGGTTTAACTTGGTTTTTAATATCAACCTCGTCAACAGCACTGACGCTATTGTCAATTTCACCCCAGTCTGATGCTACTGGATTGGTAGTATCACCCGCTTTACCCTCTTGATGGATAGTGGTAATAATTCTTGACGTTGACGACGCCGCCGGCGTATTGGCATCTTTTATCGGCAGCGTTCGGGCAACAGGGTTAACTGCTTTCGTAAGCGTCAGTCCGGATTGTTTTCCCGTATTTTTAATCGGCGCTTTTTCCTTGGTTTTTGCCACATCGCCATGTCCGCCTCGATACAAAGAATAACCTTTAATTGTCGGCACCTTGAGTATTGAACCGGCTTGCAAACCGTACTTATTAAGACGCGGGTTGGCATCTTTTAACAGTGCCATCATGGCGGCAACGGAAACCTTCTTATTCGGCCGCACACGACTGGCGACACCCGACAAAGTTTCACCACGCTTAACCGGACCATATTTTCCGAATTGACCTTTTTTAACCGGCAATGTCGAGCGACGCACAGGGCGTTGCTTAGGCAGAGGAATATGGCTTTTTCCGGTTTTTTGCTGTACTTGAGCTACGGCGGGCGCTTGTTTTGCTTTACCACCGGAGGCGGGGGGATCCAGGAAAACAGCATACTCACGATAACTTTTATTTTCCAGGTCATCGAGTTGCAGAACAAAGTTAACGTAAGGCGTAGAGACTTTTTTGTTTGAGCTGACCTTAATGTAATATCTGCCGCGTCGCTTTATCAAAGAAAAACGTAAATCATCCAACTCTGCCGTCCGGGTCACACCGCGCTTACTAAACTCGGCGTCAGGAGCTAAGGCGACGGAGATTTTTCCCTCTTGCATCAATGATAAAACCGGAATTTCCGCTCTTAGCGGTTCGTTTAGATGGGAGTACGTTCTGACCGAACCCAAACCTGCCGAAAAAGACATAAACGGCACGATAATAAAACCGGCGACAAACCATAACAACAACTTTTTTCTCACGAGAACCTCTTTAATATCCTGATATAAACTGCCCTAAGACCCCTTTCATGGTAAGTGATTATAACACTTTTTTTCTGTAGAAGTCCTATTATCTTATCCCGAACAAAGGCAGCCACTGGGATTGACACTTGTCCCATCATTAGGCGGAAAAATCTAAAATTGCCTCCATCTCCACTTCTGCCCCTTTGGGAATACCTGCCACCTGAACGGCAGCGCGGGCAGGATAAGGTTCGCTAAAATATTCTGCCATAATTTCATTTAAAGTGGCAAAATTGGCTAAATCCATAACAAAAATATTGACCTTAACAATTTGACTCATGGTCCCGCCGGCTGCTTCAACCACGGCTTTCAGGTTTCTAAAGACCTGATGCGTTTGCTCGGCAAAACCTTGTTTTAAAGTCATGGTTTTTGGGTCTAATGGAATTTGCCCGGATAAAAACACCAAATCTCCTACCCTGACGGCTTGTGAATAGGTACCAACCGCTGCCGGGGCATTGTCTGTTGCGATAATTTTTTTCATCGTATCATTTCCTCATATTGAATTTGTTTAATAAATTTGAGTTGTTTAATAGAGCGGATAATATTATCCAATTGCGCGTTAAATTCCAATTGAATTTCAAAAGTAATTTGTACTTGTTCGGTCTGAATATCGTCGGGGAAACGAATACGCAAAATATTGGCCTTATTATCACCGATAATCTTCGATATTTTTGACAGCACCTTGGGTTGATTACGCACTGTTAAGCTGATATTGGCAATAATCCCCTCCTTATGGGCAATCTTTTGCAGATAATTTAATAACTGCCGGTATTTGATTTCACGTAAGGCAATTTTATGCAGCAGGGCTGGCAAACTTAATTGGTACTGATGCTCGGCAATTTGTGCCAACATTTTTTCCAAACTACGGTAGGTAATATTGCGTTTAGCCAAATAACGCTTTATTTCACGACGCCCTTCCTTCGCCAATGCCTCATCCGATAAGCCGCGTAAATAGTGCCGAATCCCGGTTTTTGCTCGCGCCGTTTTGGCATAACGCAACCACAGGCTACGGGGGCGGGCATCCGCATCAGTCACCAGCTCGACCATTTGTCCGTCATCCAGTGTATGTTTAGGTAAAACTTCCACGCCGTTCACCCTGGCTTTTAGTAACCGGTTACCAATATCTGTGTGAATATGGTAGGCAAAGTCAATGACGGTAGCCCCTTTCGGCAAAGCGATGGGCTCACCTTTCGGGGTCAGCACTTGAATATCAAAGCCCGACAAGTCGCGTTTCACCGCCTCATAAAACTCCACCGAGTCGGTGGATAATTTACTGGCTGTTTTGAAGTTATCTAACCAACGCCGCATCGATTTATCCTCTGGCAAACGCCAGATACCGCCGTCGCTTTCTGCCTGATTATGGTAGCGCCAGATGGCAATAATACCCGATTCTGCTACCGCATGCATTTCTTTGGTACGAATCTGAAAATTAATGACCTGCCGACCAGCGGTTAATACCGAGGTATGAATCGATTGATAACCGTTAACTCTGGGGGAAGCAATATAATCGGTTAGTTTGTGAAACACCGACATATAAAACTGGTGGATAACCCCCAAGGCCCGATAACAATCGTCTACACTATCCGTCAAGACAATAAAAGGAATACTGGTACGTTCAAAAGGCCGCCGCTTCAGGCGGTTCTTTTTTAACTTGCGATAGATATTCAATAGGTTTCGCCGCCGCTCACGAATCGTCGCATTAACGCCTTGTTTGGTAAATTGCAAGTGTAATTCTTTAATCGTTTGAGCAACAATCTCTTTGCGTTTAACGTTTTCCTTGACCCAACGTTGAATGACTTGGTAACGCCAGGGATAAAGGTGTTTAAAGGCGAGCTCTTCCAATTCCGTTTTAAAAATAAACATCCCCAAATGACTGGCAATCGGCACGTAAACATCTAATGTTTCATTAGCGATGCGCTTTCTTTTATCAGGCCGCAATACGCCAAGGGTCTGCATATTGTGCATTCTGTCGGCAAATTTTATCATCACCACCCGGGGGTCGGCTTGCATGGCGTGTACCAACTTTTCAAAGGTTCTGGCTTGCAGCTCTTTGGCCGATAAACCTTTGTCTTTTTCCAACTTACTGACACCATCGACCAAACCGGCGACTTCCGCCCCGAAGACTTCTTCTAACTCATCTTTGCTTACCGGCGTATCTTCAATGACATCGTGCAGCACGGCAGCTTGCAGGACAGGCAGGTCAAAATGCACTTCTTTTGCCAAAATCCCCGCCACTTTGATTGGGTGACAAGCGTAGGGTTCACCCGATTGACGCACTTGTCCGGCATGAGCCTGGGCAGCAAAAAAGCAGCAATCAATCAATTGCTGCTTTTCTGTATCGGATAGATAAGTTGCTTGTCCAATCAAATGAGCAATGCTCTGCTGAATATCCGCCAGCCCGTATAAACCGGCCTCAAAATAGCGTGCATCACTGTAACATTCAGACGTCATCACTATCTACCCTTGTCATTTTATACCGACGGCTAAAACATCACGTCAATTTCTTCTTCATAGGCCAAAATTTGCTCGACATCCGTTTGCCCCTCGGCAATTTCACGTAAAGCAAGAACAGTTGGCTTATCATTATCGACCGGCACTAACGGTGCACCGCCCTTGTTAATTTGGTGGGCACGCTTTGCCGCTGCCAAAATAATCTTAAAACGATTGTCATCTTTATCTTTGATACAATCTTCCATTGTTACTCGTGCCATAAAAACCCCTAAAAACTATTTCTCGGAAAAGCATTTTATTTTATCCTTATTTGTATAAAAATTCATCTACTATTTTACTTATTTTAATAAGTTTTGAATTAATCTGGCATGATTGACCGCCTGCCTTTCTCTTAACAAGCGGTCCGCAGAAAAAATCGCCAACATCTGTAACAAGGCCCGGTCAAAGTTGTCATTAATAATCAAATAATCAAATTCGTCGTAGTGCGAGGCTTGTTCCTTTGCCTGTGCCATGCGAGCGGCAATAATTTTTGCATCGTCCTGGCCACGATTTTTCAGGCGTTCCTCCAACACCGAAAGTTTATTCGGCAAAATAAAAATCCCTTTACTTGCAGGCATTTTTTCCCTGACACGACGTGACCCCTGCCAATCAATGGTTAACACCACATCAATACCTTTGTGTAAATGATTTTCAATAAACGCCAAGCTGGTGCCGTAATAATTGCCAAAGACGTTTTCATACTCCAACATGGCCTTATCTCTGATTAACTGCTCAAATGCCGCTTTATCAACAAACACATAATCCTTACCGTCAATCTCTCCAACGCGCTTTGTTCGCGTGGTAAAGGAAACGGAACGAATTATTTTATCCATTTTATCAATCGCCGCTTCAACCAACGAGGTTTTTCCACCGCCGCTGGGAGCGGCGACAATCCATAATCGACCTTTTGCCCGTAAATTTAATTCGTTATTTTCTTTTGTCATTTGATTTTATTTTGCAATAATTTTTTTGTTTCTGCCCAATCGCTGGCAAATAAGGCATAAACACATTTATCCGCCAATTCTCCCAACGGATTTCGCTGATATTGTTTTAATATACCTTCCAACTCCGCTCCTAGTTTTTCCACTGCTCGCCGAGAGGCTTTATTTAACGATTAACTTCAAAAGTTACCCGATTAAATTTTAGCTCATCAAACACATAGGATAATAATAAAAATTTCACCTCATCGTTTATACCACTGCCACGCCAATCAGGGTGATACCACGTGTAACCGATAGTTACTGCCCCAGCTTTTTCATCTACATTATACAATCGGGTACTGCCTATCGGTTTATTATCGGTATGTTCAACCACCACCCAAGCACGCTGCTGTTGTGCCAAAACAAACCAACGCGCAAAACTCGCAGGCGTATTGCCAAGCGATGTATATCGGTAAACCGCTGAATGATTCAGAAAAATATTTTGCAATACTTCATAATGCTGATCTTCAATGGGGACAAGGCTAAATTTTTTACCTGTTAATATTTTGTTTTCTATCACCATATCACTCAATATTTTGGATTTGTTCGCGCATTTGCTCTAATAGGACTTTTAGCTCTACGGCATTTAAGGTTACCCCTAAATTTTGCGCTTTTGCGGCAATGGTATTACTCTCGCGGTTCATTTCTTGCATTAAAAAATCCAGTTTGCGACCAACGGCAGCATCGCTGTGGAACAATTTGTTGACCTCGGCAATATGCCCTTGCAGTCGGTCAATTTCTTCGGCAATATCCATCTTTTGCAACAGATAAATCATTTCTTGTTCAAAGCGCTGCTCATCCACCCGGCTTTGGTAACGTTGTGCCAGTTCATCTAATTTGCCGTGCAATTTATCCTTGACTTTATCAACGGACTGTTGGTAATTATTTTTTACCTGTTCAATAATTTCCAGAACCGCCGATAAGCGTTCATCAACTAATTGTTTAAGATGTTCTCCTTCGCTTTGGCGCTGTTGCAATAACGCATCTACCGCCTGCTGAAAAAAGGGCATTAGCCAAGTCTTTAACGCCTCGGTATCCGCCGGCGTTTCCACCAATACGCCCGGTAAGCGCAATAATTCGCCCATACCGACATCATTAATTTGGTGCGTCTGTGCCAACTTTTTGCTGGCCGATAATAATGCCGTAACATACTCTTCATTGATGGATAATTGCTCTTTGGCAGCGGCATAAAAACGGATATTGCACTCAATTTTTCCCCGTGCCAGCCGCGTGCTTAGCTGCTTGCGTAAATCATTTTCAAAGGCCTTTAACGATTCGGGCATTTTAAAAAAAATATCCAGATAACGACTGTTCACCGATTTAATTTCAATCGACAATGTGCCCATATCGCTGTCTGCCTGCACCCGGGAAAACCCCGTCATACTGTATATCATTTTATTTTTCCTGCGGTTGTCTTACGTTACCGATTATTGTGTAAAAACGTATTTTGTCAAATACCCTGTTAACGGCAGTGGCGTTGATAAATGCCCGCCATCTCAGCAGCCGAGCTCGGCACAAAGGGGATACGTCGATATTGACTCTGTAAATGCATCCGAAAATCGATAAAAAAATCTTTATTATCAATTAATAAATATGGATTGGTTTGTTTTTGCCCAGCCAGGCTGTCCACCATCTTTTGTCCGTAATGATGTCCGCAATAAATCAGCGTGGCGTCAGGCAGGCTTTTCAGACGTTGCAAACTGTCCCACATTTGCTCAACATCACTTTCGGCAAAGTCACAGCGCCCGCAGCCGTCAATAAATAAAGTATCACCACAAATCAAATGCGGTTTGGCATAATAACACACACTGCCCAGCGTGTGCCCCGGGGTGGCAATGACTTGCACTCGACTATCGCCCAGCACCAGTGTTTGCCCGTCAGCAACAAAACACGGATTATCCAGACGAATTTTGCCCAGCCGATATTCACTTTCACTCACATATACCGGGACATTTTTCACCGCTAATAAATCCTTGACTGCCGAAACGTGATCGGCATGCGAATGGGTTAATAAAATACCGCTTAGTGTTGCATTGTGCTGATTTAGTGCCGCCATAATCGCTTGACTATCCCAGGCCGGGTCAACAACAAAAGCTGCACGGCTGTTTGCATCAATCAGCAAGTGGATAAAATTATCCATCACTCCCAGAGACAGGGTTTTAACAATACAAGTATTTTCATTATGTGACATTTGTTATTCCTGACAATTTTTGTAGTCCGCCTATTTCGCTCCGAAGCCTGCTGTCGCAGGCAGTATAATCAATACGGCAAGACGGCAAGACGCCGTAGCAAAAAAGTATGGGCTAAATTAATTCCAAGGTGTCTTCGACAATCATTAACTCCTCATCGGTTGGAATCACCCAAATCGGACGGCTATCCGCCGTGGCAATATTGCCGTCCTTGCCGCGTACGGTTTGTTCATTGTGTTCTGTTGATAACGCAAACCCCAGATAGGTAAAATTGGCCACCGTTTGTGCCCGTAAATAGGTGGAATTTTCCCCGATACCGCCGGTAAACACCAGAGCATCAACACCATTCATTAAGCCGGCGTAACCACCAATTACTTCGGTCAGGCGGGCAACAAACACCGACAACGCCCGCTGGCAAGCAGCATCGCCTGCTTGGGCCTTTTCTTCCAGTTCCCGGCAATCATTACTCAGTTCGGACAATCCCAATAAACCTGACTTTTTCCATAATTCGTCGGTAATCACCGCATCATCTTTGCCGGTTTTTTCAACCAAGAAGGAAACAATACTGGGGTCAATTGCACCACAGCGCGTACCCTGGATTAATCCGTCCAACGGCGTTAACCCCATCGAGGTTGCCACCGCTTGCCCTTCCTTAATCGCACACACCGACGCGCCGTTACCCAAATGGGCAACAATCATTTTTTCAGGCATTATCCCGCCGTTGTAACGCGGGACAGTTCGGCTAATGTAGCGATAGGAGGTACCGTGAAAACCGTAACGGCGAATACCATATTCCCGATAATAGCCGTAAGGAATGGCGTATAAATAATTTTCTTCCGGCAACGTTTGATGAAATGCCGTATCAAAAACCACGCTTTGCGGCAGATGTGGATAGGCTTTTTGCGCCGCCCGAATGCCGGCCATATTGGCCGGATTGTGTAACGGTGCCAAATTACTGCATTCTTTTAGCCTATCCAGGGTATTTTCATCGACCAAACACGAGTGTGAGAAAAACTCCCCGCCGTGGACTACCCGATGTCCAACGGCAATCACATCATATTGTTGATGTTTACCCAGCTCTTTTACTATCACCGCCAAAGCTTTTTCGTGATTGGCATCAGGTATTTCATCAACGCGTTTTTCACCCTGATGTTTAAAAGTGATTTTTCCCGTGCCTTCGCCCAAACGTTCTGCCAACCCGGCAATCTGTGTTTCTTTTTTCTCGGCATCAATCAAAGCAAATTTAATTGAAGAAGAACCGCTGTTTAACACCAAAATAACTCTCATTCTTTTTCTACCATCCGTAAATTATCAATTAATCGTGTCGTACCCAGGCGAGCGGCCGCCAACAAAATACCATCATCCAAGGTTGGATTACCGGCCAGCGTGGTGACCTCGCGAAAATCTAAATAATCGACCACAAAACCGGCATGATGTAGTTTTTCCTTACCCTGTTTAAGTACTACCTTGACCGGCTGCCCCGATAACAACTGCTGCCGGCACCACTCCAAAGTTTGTGACAACGCCGCTGCCTGTTGGCGTTCGTCCGGCGACAAATATTGATTGCGTGATGACATGGCCAGGCCATCATCCTCACGAATAATTTTGCCGCTGCAAATATCAATATCGATAAACAGTTCCGCCACTAAGCGGCGAATAATCGTCAGCTGCTGAAAATCCTTTTCCCCGAAAACGGCAACGGTTGGGCGGATAATTTGCAGCAATTTGGCCACCACCGTAGCCACCCCTTGAAAGTGAGTGGGGCGGTTTATACCACATAAAATCCGCGTCATTGCGTCCGGCATGGCAATGGCAATGGTATCATCTTTGCCATACGGATAAATGTCTTTAACTGTCGGGGAAAAAATCGCGTCAACGCCGAGATTTTGTAGTTTCTGTAAATCTTTTTCAAATGTTCTCGGGTAACTGTGCAAATCTTCATCGGGGGCAAATTGGGTGGGATTGACAAAAATACTTACCACCGACAAATCGGCTTTTGTCTGGGCAATGTTTACCAGCGACAAGTGTCCGTTGTGTAAATTGCCCATTGTCGGCACTAAACCCGATGTCTTTCCTGCATTGGCCCGTCTAAATTGTTGCACGTCGGCAACGCTTCGCAAAATGTCTGTCATTATCTGTCTGTTTGTCCCATCACCAATCAAGTCATCTTCGATACTCTACCATACCCTTTGACTAGAAACAGCAGCAAAAATGCCTGACAAAACCTATCAGGTTTGACCGGATATTTCGCTTACTTACCGAAATACCCTTCTTTTAAATAAAGGCCGAGGCATCGCCCTGCCCTTGTCTAATTAATACCGGCGGCATACCCTCGGAAATATCCAAAACCGTGGTCGGTTCAAAACTCGCTCCGCCGCCATCAATAACCAAGTCCACCTGACGATTGATACAATCATAAATATCTTCGATATACATTTGTGATATTTCTTCATTCGGCAAAATTAACGTGGTGGTTAGTAACGGTTCGCCCAACTCAGTTAACAACGCATGGATAATTTTTGATTGCGGCACACGGATACCGATAGTCTTACGCTTGCTGCCGAAAATACGTTTGGGTAATTCTTGGCTGGCCTTTAAAATAAAAGTAAATCCACCCGGTGTGAGTGCTTTGAGCAACCGATACTGAGCATTATCTACCCGGGCAAAACGGGCAATTTCCGCTAAATCACCGCATAACAGAGAGAAGTAATGCCCTTTTTCCAACTGTCGGATGGCCGACATACGGTCTTGTCCTTTTTTATTATCAATCTTAGTGGCCAAAGCATAGCCGGAATCGGTGGGCAGAACAATGACACCTTGCTGATTTAGCACATCAACCGCCTGACGAATCAATCGCCGCTGCGGATTATCAGGGTGAATATAAAAAATATTTGCCATAATATCACAAAGTTACAGAGAAGCTGATAAAAGTACAATTTTATCACAGTTTTCCCGACCTAGCCATCATTGCTTCAGGTAAAACCCACCCGTCGTAAAAACCCAGTAAACTGTATTTGTATTATAAACAAAAGTCATTTATAATCCCAACCTGTTAGACAACAATATAAAAGAACAATTATGTCAAACTATTCTACAGCCATTACACGCAACGCCAATGACGCCAGTAAATTACTCAAGGCAATTGCCAATCCTAATCGTCTGATGATTTTATGCCAGTTGAAAATTTTAGGGGAACGCAGCGTTAATCAATTATTAGAAAATCTTACCATTTCTCAACCCGCCTTGTCGCAACATTTGGCGGTAATGAAAGAAGAACAGCTGATTAGCAGCAGAAAAGTCGGTACATCGATTTATTACAGTATTACCGATGAGATTGTCAGTAACGTACTGGACGCATTGGACACACGTTTTTGTCAGATTGAAGGCAAACAAACGTCCGGACAAGCTTGTGCAAACCACGATTAATCAAATTGCCGTCTCACCAATCTCATCAATGCGGTAGCATATCCAGTAAAACACCTAAAAAAATCAGCACACCCACCCACTGATTATTCAAAAAGGCGGTAAAACAAGCTTGACGCTGCCGCTCACGACAAATCTGAAATTGATAGGCAAAACAAGCGCCGGCAAGCAATAAACCGAGATAATAAAATACCCCCAAGTGGGCGATTATGCCGGCTGTCAGCATCAGAACAACAAAGAATATCGCACACAGGGCACACACTAATAAATCACGTTCGGCAAACCATAAAGCACTGGAATGAATACCTAATGATTTATCATCGTCGCGATCCACCATGGCATAAAACGTATCATAAACAATCGTCCACAAGGTTGATGCCCAAAATAGCACCCAGGCAACTGTCGGCAAATCACCATTAACAACACGGTAGGCCATAATAATGCCCATCCCGTAAGCCAACCCCAACACCAATTGCGGAATAACAAAAAAACGTTTGGTGAAAGGATAAAAGGTTGCCAAAACAAAGGCGATAACAGCGGGAAGCAAAGCGGTAGCCGGAAGAAACAGTAGTAAAGACAAGGCCAGCAACACCAATACGGCAAACACACCCAGAGCCGCTTTGCTACTGGTCTTTCCCGAGGTGAGGGGGCGGTCCTTGGTACGTTTGACCTTGACATCAATTTTCCTGTCGGCAAAATCGTTAATTACACAACCGGCGCTACGCATCAAAAAAGCACCCAACAAAAAAATAAACACCAGCGAGGCGCTGGGTTGCCCGTTAGATGCCAGCCATAACGCCCACAACATCGGACAAGCCAACAATACTGTTCCCACCGGGCGGTCAACTCGCATCAGTTGCATCACCGAAAGAAAAAATTGCCGCTGTTGACGGCTGATGCTAAAACTCATTTATTTAACTCGTTGCCAACCTTCATCACTCATACAACGGACAAAACGCATTTTTTTCAATGCCTTGGGTGTTAAGGTATTGGTATCGCCGGGCTGCATTGATATACCCTTGAGCCGGTCAAAATACTTATCGGCATCGTAGTCACAAATCTCTTCATCAATATCGAATAAATCATCAATATCCTTTAAGGTTGTTTCGGTATATTTAAAGTACATCCCATTGGCTTTACCCCGATAGGCCTTGGTTTCCTCGACACGCTGCAATTGTTCCTTAGGATTCAAAGCCTCTCTGGGAGCCTGATGAAAACGTTTAAAATTGTATTCGCTTTCTGACAACTCGCCATTTTGATACATTTCGGTGATTAAACCAAAATTGACCGCTTGTACTTGTACAGACAGTCCGCAACAAATTATCAGCATAAGTAATTTCTTCAAATCAGCCATTGTCTTTCTCCTCACCTTAACAAGCTCCCTGCTATTCGTTAATTAAATCTTTTAGAATAATGGTATCGTTTCTATCCGGACTGGTTGAAATCATCTCGATTTTTACGCCCAATAAGTCCTCTATGGCGAGCAAATAATTACGCGCCTTTTCCGGCAGTGCATCGTACTCACGAACCGATGCCGTGGTACTTAACCAGCCTTCGTAAGTCTCATAAACGGGCCGACAACGGGAAAAATCGTCGGGGTTGTTAGGGGCAATATCCAGTCGTTTACCATCCAAATCATACGCTACGCATATCTGAATTTCTGATAAGCTGTCCAGCACGTCCAATTTGGTAATACACAGCGAGTCCACACTGCTGTTAATCAGCGCCCGTCGCATCACCGGCACATCAAACCACCCACAGCGTCTGGCACGGCCGGTACTGGCGCCAATTTCATTACCGATTTGGGCAATACTTTGTCCAATCTCATCGAACAATTCCGTTGGAAAGGGGCCGCCGCCAACCCTTGTAGTATAAGCCTTGGCAACACCCAGTACGTGGTCAATGTCCTTAGGCCCCAAGCCGGTACCGGTGGCGGCATTGGCCGCCGCCGTATTGGATGAAGTGACATAAGGGTAGGTGCCGTGATCGACATCTAACATCGCCCCCTGTGCTCCTTCAAATAAAATACTGTTGTGCGGATTAGCATTTATGTCAGACAATGCCTGTGAAACATCGGTCACCATTATTTGCACGCGATCATAACGCGCTTTAACTTCCTGATAGATGGCTGCGGCGGATAACGTCGGCTGCTGATAATAATTTTTTAATAAGAAATTGTGGTAATCAACCAATTGGGTGATTTTTTCCTTAAGTATGGCGCTGTCGGCACAATCACTTAATTTAACCGCCCGGCGGGCAACCTTATCCTCATAAGCCGGGCCAATGCCCCGACCCGTCGTTCCGATAGCTTTGGCACCACGCTGAATTTCGCGGGCCTTATCCAAAGCAATATGTGTCGGCAAAATCAACGGACATGTATTGGCAATGCGTAACTTGGAGAACACATCAACGACGTCAGTTAGTGCCGCTATTTCCTCTTCCAATGCTGCCAGTGACAAAACCACCCCGTTACCAATGTAACACATGACACTGTCGTGCAAAATCCCCGATGGAATCAGGTGTAAGACCGTTTTTTTACCATTGAGCACCAAGGTATGCCCGGCATTATGCCCGCCTTGAAAGCGAGTCACCGCGGCACAACGCGAGGCCAGCAAATCAACGATTTTACCCTTGCCCTCATCGCCCCACTGAGTACCGATAACTACAATATTATTTGCCATTTTTTTATCCTAAGTCAGCTTATTTTTTATCTGCATCTTGAAAGTAACGGAAAAATTCCGAATTCGGTGAGGTAATAAACGTATCACCTTTATCATTAAACGAGCGTCGATAGGCATCCAGGCTTTTTTGGAAACGGTAGAAATCCTCGTCTTTGGTAAAAGCCTCGGCATAAATACGCGTCGCTTCGGCATCACCTTGCCCGCGTGTTATTTCAGCATCACGATTAGCATTGGCAATAATGACCTGAACTTGTCTGTCGGTATTGGCAATAATGGCTTTTTCCTGTTCTTTACCGTGGGCTCGCAGACTGTCCGATACCCGTTTACGTTCGGCTTGCATACGGCGGAAAACATTGTCCTTGATTTCATCGGAAAATTCCACCCGTTTAACCCGCACATCAACTACTTCCATCCCTTGTTTTTCTACCTCGGCAGAAAGGCTTTTGGTAATCATATCCATAATTTCCGATCGGTCTTTCGACACCACCTCGTGAACTGTCCGCTTGGCAAATTCGCCGCGTAAGTCATCGGTGACAATTTGCGCAATAATATTTTCCGCTGCCGAACGGTTACCACGGGTGGATACCCAATATTTCTGGGTATCGGCAATCCGCCACTCAACGAAATAATCAACAATTAATTCTTTTTTCTCTTTAGTCAGTACATTCTCGGGTTCGGCATCCAGTGTTTGCAGACGGGCGTCAAAAATCACCTTGCTTTCCAGCAACGGCCACTTAAAATGTAAACCCGGTTGGATGTCATTACCGACAATGCGGCTGACACGGGTCTTAATGGCAATATGCCCTTCTTTGACAATAAAAAAGCATTGAGCAAGGAAAAACAATGCCACGGCGACAATAATTAATAAGACATTAAACTTTCCTTTCATCGCGTTAACCTCTTGGTTTCTTGCGGTTTAGAGATTTTGAATTCATCTTCTTTGGATTCAACTTTTAGCTGCTTATCAGACATCTGTTGCGGCGTGGCCGGCAATACTTGCGGCGGCTGCCCCTGCCCCATTGGCAGATACATCACCGGCGTATTTTTACCGGTTGCCACCACCACATTGTTGACGCTGGTGTAAACGGATTGCAAAGTTTCCAAATACATCCGGTCACGCGTCACCTTAGGAGCAAGTCGGTAGGTAGCCAAAATATCCTTAAAACGGTTAGCTTCCCCGGTGGCTCTGGCGATAGTTGAAGCCTTATAACCCTCGGCTTGCTCGGTAATGGCCTTGGCCTGACCACGTGCCAACGGAATGGTTTTATTACGATAGGCTTCTGCCTGTAACTTATAACGGTCGCGATCTTCACGCGCTTTGACGGCATCGTCAAAAGCAGCTTGCACTTCTTTAGGAGCCTTGGCATTACGCAGTTTGACCCGCAAAATATCGAACCCCACCTCAAAGCCCTTCAGCGTGTTAATTAGATTTTTCTGTACTTTAGCCGGCCATTCACCACGTCCGTCGGTTAGTACATAGTCAACGTTAGAGCTACCCACCACCTCACGAATAGAGGATATCAAGGCCTCTTTCAGGACTTGTTCAGGATTATTGACATTAAACAGGTAAGCCTCGGCATTACGAATCTTATACTGTACCGACAAGCTGATTTCAACGATGTTTTCATCCGACGTCAGCATTTGCCCTTCTGTATTGCCGTTGCTACTGCCTACCGATAAAGTTTTTACATTTTCAACATCCACCTTATTAACCGAACCGATAGGAAACGGCCAGCGCAAATTAAAACCGGCTTGCGTGGCTGTCTCGGAATATTCGCCAAACGTCAGTTCAACACCGTGTGAACCCTCCGGCAAAATATAAATACCGGTTGAAATCCACACCAGTGCAGCAACCGTAGCTATCGGCACCACCGCCTTGCCTGATAATTTGGGCATTTTACTCATCGACTGGCCGGGTTTGGGGCCATCCCCGTCAGAATTGCCGCCACCCGAACCGAACAAGCTGTCTTTGATTTTATGCAAAACAGCCCCCAAATCGTTTGTTTCCGTATTGCGTGGGTTATCGCCCCACGGGTCATTGTCTTGAGTCATAGCGCCTCATTTATCATTAAAAATTAAATATCCAGTCGGGTATATTCTAACGAGATTAACACGGCTTGCAAGCGGATTATGTCAAGATGCCCGCCGGTCCCGTTAAATATTATGGCGCGGTGGATAAGGTCATTGTCCCTTTCGCAGCCGTCAGCGTCTGCAAAATACCGCTTGCCTCGGTAAAAGTCTCACTTAATTGTCGCCGATGCGCCGCTGATAACACCACCGTCATCAAACAATTACCCTGTTCGTCATAACGTTCACTACTGACAACCTGTTCAGCAAACAGAGTCGCCCTAAATTTCGCCCACTGCGGCGGAATACACAACTCACCGGTCAGCGTCTCGCCGTAAAAATAGTTTAATAGCGCTGCTGATAATAAGTCCAGTCCCTCACCGCTCACCGACGAGACAAAAACGGCTTCGGTTTTACCCGTATGGCGGATAATTTGCGGCGGTTGTCCCGTTAAATCGATTTTATTATATACCCGCATTGCCGGCACTTCATCTGCCCCGATTTCTTTTAAAATATCAATTACATGACGCTCCCGTTCAAGATGTTCCGGGTCGGCACTGTCAATGACGTGTAACAACAAATCGGCTTCCACTGTTTCTTGTAAGGTGGATTTGAATGCCGCCACCAACTCATGCGGCAAATTGCTGACAAAGCCGACCGTGTCGGTCATCAACACTTTATCATAACCGCTGTCCTTAAGCTTTCTTAAGGTGGTATCCAAGGTAGCGAACAACTGATCTTTGGCATAAACATTGGCATCGGTCAGCCGGTTAAACAACGTCGATTTGCCGGCATTGGTATAACCAACGATGGCAACCACGGGAAAACCTTTGCGTTTTCGGCCTCGCCTGACAAGTTCCCGCTGCGAAGTCACTTTATCCAATCGCTTACTAATCTGTTTAATCCTCGCCCCCAGCAAACGCCTGTCGGTTTCCAACTGCGTCTCCCCCGGCCCGCGTAAACCAATGCCGCCTTTTTGTCGTTCCAAATGCGTCCAGCCGCGTATCAGGCGAGTCGATAGATGACGCAGCTGTGCTAATTCAACTTGCAACTTACCTTCGTGTGAGCGGGCACGCCCGGCAAAGATATCCAAAATCAAACCGGTACGGTCTAATACACGACATTTTAGCAAAGCTTCCAGATTACGTTCTTGCGAGGGTGACAAAGTGGCATTAAACAATACCAGATCAATGTCCCGGGCTGCAATCAGGGTCAATAACTCTTCCGCTTTCCCTTTACCGATAAGGTACTTGGCATCAGTCACTTTGCGAGTGACGTGCAAAGAAGCAACAATGTCGGCACCGGCCGAACGGGCCAGCTCCTTAAATTCTTGCCGGTCAGCCGGACTCAATAAAAAATCCAGAGAAACCTGCACCAATAAAGTGGTTTCCCCGGACTGTGGACGTGCAAACAAAATTAATCAACCGTTATTTACAGACAAAAATCAAGCGTCGCTTTCCTCCGCTTCATTTGCCTTGGGTTTGATTTGACCGTCTTCCGCTTTCTCCGCTGTTTTTGCCGCATTGTCACGATTGATACGCACGGGACTTGCTGGCACAATGGTGGAAATGGCGTGTTTATAAATCATCTGACTGGTATTGTTTTTCAGCAACACGACAAACTGGTCAAACGATTCGATATAACCTTGTAATTTAATACCGTTCATTAAGAAAATAGCCACTTGGGTGCGTTCCTTACGCAAAGTGTTCAGATAAGGATCTTGTAATGATTGTACTGCCATAGCAGAGCTCCTGTCGTTATTATATTTTTATTGTGTCTAACCGAGTAAAAGTTTACCACTGGTGACTCATCTCTAAAGGTCTGTCATTATCGCTTATTTTGCCGGCATTGTCACGATAATTTATTCCACCTGACGAGGGCGTTTTACCAAGGCATTTTGTCAGGGTATTTTATTAGGTAGTGTAGTCACGAGATATGGCTGTCCGTATTATCAACCGGCAAACCAATGCTTATATTGCAAGTGGCAATGGCTTTATCTTACAATGGCTTTATCTTATAATGCCTTTACTAACATTATTACCGGATAAGCGCATGACTACAACTCACCGCAGAGAACTAAAAACCCGAAAAAAAGCCTGGGTTGGCTACTTGACCCGTCGTTTGGTGGCAACGCATATCACACCGAATCAGATTTCACTGATTAGTATTATTTGTGCCGCGTTCTCCGGCCTGTTTTTTTATCTTTTTTCACACCATCCCCACTGGGTTTGGCTATTGTTTGCCGCCGTTTTTATTCAGCTGCGTTTACTGTGCAATATGATGGACGGTTTAGTCGCGGTTGAGGGCGGTAAGGGGACGCAATCCGGCGAATTATTTAATGATATTCCCGACCGCTTTGCCGATGTTTTGATTTTATTGGGGGCAGGCTATGCCGCCGGCTCAAACTGGGGAGCAACGCTGGGTTGGAGTGCTGCGATGCTGGCGGTAATGACCGCCTATATTCGCACCTTGGGCGGCAGTTTGGGGGCACCGATTTCCTTTATCGGGCCGATGGCTAAGCAGCATCGTATGGGGGCATTAACGGCAATTACCCTGTTAACCATTGTCGAAACGTTGTTATGGAACAGTCACCGGTTGTTGCTTATCGGCCTGTTGATAATCATTGCCGGGACCTTGTGGACGTGTTATCGCCGGGCGGCTGCCATCTATCATTTTCTGGAAAAGCAACCGGACAAACACCTCGACGGAGAAAACCATGTGGCCTGATATCCCCACGTATGCGTTGATTATGATGGGCATTGTTGTCGCTTTGTTGATTAGTGCTTCCGTCATTACCCGGCTTAAAATAGAACGTCATCCCGACACCAATTATCTTGAGCTTAAACAGCGAGTCAATTCTTGGTGGTGGATGATTGCCATTATTTTTGTTTGTCTGTCGCTGGGGTTTAAGGCAACCGTCATTTTCTTTGCTCTGGTGAGCTTTCTCGCCCTGAAAGAATTTTTTTCCATCGTGCCGCTGCGTCAAGTTGACAGACGCGTGGTTTTCTGGCTTTATTTAAGTATCCCGTTGCAATACTACTGGGTCTTTATCGGCTGGTACACGATGTTTTTGATTTTTATCCCGGTTTATCTGTTTTTATTTATTCCTCTGAGAATGGTCTTACTCGGCGAAACCCAGGGCTTTATCCGCTCGGCCGGCGTACAGCATTGGGGGGTTATGCTGACCGTTTTTTGCATTAGCCACTTGGCGGCACTGGCTTCACTGAATGTCGTCAATCCCAAGGCCGGCAGCATGGGGCTGGTGTTGTTTGCCCTATTTTTGACCCAGTTCAGTGATGTTATGCAATATGTCTGTGGAAAACAATTCGGTAAACATAAAATTATCCCCAAAGTCAGCCCCAATAAAACGTGGGAAGGCTTTATCGGCGGGCTGGTCAGCACGGCGGTATTGGCGGTCTTACTGGGATATTTGCTGACACCAATGTCGTGGAAATTCAGCCTGATTGCCGGTGCCCTCATTGCCATGATGGGCTTTATTGGTGATGTGGTCATTTCTTCGGTCAAACGGGATTTGGCCATCAAAGACAGCGGCCAACTGATTCCCGGGCACGGCGGTATTTTAGACCGTATCGACAGCTTGACCTTTACCGCTCCGCTGTTTTTCCATTATTACTACTACTTTATGGTATGACACGGTGAACCGCCTGCGCTACCTCCCCAAATGGCTGTTTTTCGCCCTGTTTGTTAAACCGCTGGTATTATTTTTATTAGGACTTAACGTGCGTGGCCGGCACTACCTGCCCGTCCAGGGCGGGGCAATCATCGCCGCTAACCACAACAGTCATTTGGACACACTGGTATTGATGAGTCTATACCCGTTATCGGCGCTCCACCGTATTCGCCCGGTCGCCGCCGCCGATTATTTTTTTAAAAATCGTTATCTGGCCTGGTTTGCCCGGCATTGCATCGGTATTATTGCCCTCAAAAGAGAAGGTTTCCAACGCCCCGAACAATTATTTGCCGAATGCCACCAAGCGCTGGATAACGGCGATATTTTAATTATTTTTCCCGAAGGCAGCCGCGGCCGACCCGAACAACTGGGCAAAATCAAAAAGGGGTTATATTATCTGCACAAACAACGGCAGCACCCCCCGCCCATTACGCCGGTTATTTTGCGAGGATTGGGTAATGCCCTGCCCAAAGGTGAGGCTTTATTCGTACCTTTTAACTGCGATGTTATTATCGGCAAGCCCCTGGCATCTGCCACGGATCGCACCACATTTATAACGGACCTAAAGCAAACGTATGACCAACTGGCTGCCCAGTGTTTAACCAAATAACTCCCCGATACCATCTGATAACATCGTTTACGGCACATTATCAGCAGCCGATAGATGCATTCAATTCGCCTCTGCTATAGATGCAAAGGCAGCGGGATAAATTAAAACGCCGTATTAATCTGACTTAAGAATTGTTGGGTACGTTCATTGTCGGGGTTTTCAAAGAAATTGATCGGGTCGTTTTCTTCAATAATTTCGCCTTTATCCATAAAAATCACCCGATTGGCGACCGCTCTGGCAAACCCCATTTCGTGCGTCACACAAAGCATTGTCATCCCCTCTTCCGCCAAATCTTTCATGGTTTCCAGAACTTCATTAATCATTTCCGGGTCCAGGGCAGAAGTCGGTTCATCAAACAACATGATTTTTGCTTCCATACACAAAGAACGAGCAATAGCCACGCGCTGCTGCTGCCCCCCCGATAGTTGCCCGGGATATTTTTTGGCTTGCTCGGGAATTTTAACCCGCTGCAAAAAGTGCATCGCGATTTTTTCGGCCTCTTTTTTCGGCTTTTTACCCACCCAAATCGGGGCCAGAGTCAAGTTTTGTAACACCGTTAAATGCGGAAACAAATTAAAATGCTGAAACACCATACCGACTTGACGACGAATTTCCTCCACTTTTTTCACGTCGTCGGTGAGTTCAATCCCATCGACAATAATTTTTCCTTTTTGGTGTTTTTCCAAATGATTGATACAACGAATCAGGGTTGATTTTCCCGAACCCGAGGGGCCGCAAATAACGATACGTTCACCTTTTTTGACGTCCAGATTAATGTTTTTCAAAACATGAAAATGACCGTACCATTTATTGACGGCTTGCATCTGAATAATCGCTTTTTCGTTTGTCATTATGGTAATTTCCTAAAAAGTATAATGGTGTTAATCCTTGCTAACGCTTATGCCCGGTGTGTAATTTATGTTCCAAATACATTGAATAACGTGACATACTGAAACAGAAAATAAAATAAACCACCGCGGCAAAAACATAACCTTCGGTATGATAGCCCAGCCATTTCGGATCTTGTGACGCCGCCTGAATAATACCCAAGAAATCAAATAAACCGATAATCAACACCAAAGTGGTATCCTTAAATAAACCGATAAAGGTATTAACAATGCCGGGGATAACAATTTTTAAAGCCTGCGGCAGGACGATAAAACCCATTGTTTTCCAATAGTTCATCCCCAGTGACTGGGCCGCCTCGACTTGCCCCTTGGGAATGGCTTGCAGCCCGCCCCTTACCACTTCAGCCATATAGGCTGAAGCAAACAAGGTGATACCAATCAAAGCACGCAATAATTTATCGAAATTCCACCCCTCGGGCAAAAATAACGGGAACATCACCGATGACATAAACAACACGGTAATCATCGGCACACCGCGCACCAGTTCAATAAACACCACACAAAATGACTTGACTATCGGCATACCAGAACGTCGTCCCAAGGCTAAAACGATACCCAGCGGAAAAGACAGGGTAATGGCGACAAAAGAAATGACAAAGGTTAGCGTCATCCCTCCCCATTGCGAAGTGGGTACTACGGATAAGCCAAACAGACCGCCCTTGAGCAAAATAAAAGCAATGGGCGGAAAAACGAATAAAATAATCAGACTGGCAATCCCTTTTTTAGGCGCATACGGCAAAACAATATAAGCGATCAGGGCAAACATGGCGATGGTTGGGTAAGTAATACGCCACCTTTCCTCAATCGGGAAAAAACCGTAAAAAAACTGCCCCAGACGAGCATTAATAAACGTCCAGCACGCCCCGGTGCCTTCCACCTTGCATAAAGCAGGGTCGCTCCCGCCCCACGAGGCACGAATAATGGCCCAGTCAAGCAATGGTGGAATGGTATAAAACAGCAATGCCAATCCCAATAAGGTCAGGATGCTATTACCAATAGAAGAAAATAAATTGCTTCTTAACCAATAAATCACCCCGCGCTCTCCCAGCGGTGCCGGCAAATCCGGGTGCTCTCCGGGAGCATAGGTTTTTGTATATAGCGAATCAGTCATTTTTCTACCTTTCCACCAATGCCATACGCTTGTTATACCAATTCATAAAAGCGGCGATGGACAATGAAATACTTAAATAAGCCAACATCGTCAGTGCCACGCATTCCAGCGCCTGCCCAACATTGTTCAGCACTGTGCCCGAGAATACCGAGACTAACTCGGGATAAGCAATGGCCGCTGCCAAAGAGGAGTTTTTTGCCAAATTTAAATATTGACTGGCAAGCGGCGGAATAATCACCCGTAGTGCCTGTGGAATAATAATCAGACGCAGCGTCAGCGACGGTTTAATTGCCAGGGAATGGGCCGCTTCCGTTTGTCCGTGACTAACCGAATTAATACCGGCCCGGACAATTTCGGCAATAAAAGACCCCGTGTAAATGGATAAGGCAAACAATAAAGCCAAAAACTCGGGAATAACGGTTAGCCCGCCCTGCATATTAAAGCGTCCTATTTGGGGAAAATCAAAACTGATAGGCAAGCCGGTAGCAACGAAAGCAATTACCGGCAAGCCAATCATCAGTCCGATAGATACCGGTAAAAGCGGATACTGCACCCCTGTACGTTCCTGTTTTTTATTCGCATAACGACGATAAAACACGCTGGCGATAATGCCAACAAGCAGGGCTAGCCACACCCACATAAAAGCACTTTCCAGGATAGGTTTGGGTACAATTATGCCACGGTTACTCAGAAAGACCGTGTCGCTGAATAAACCGTTTTTCATTGCCTGACGAATTTGCGGCAATGCCCCCAACACGGCAAAATACCAAAAGAAAATTTGTAATAACAAAGGAATATTGCGAAACGTCTCGATATAAACCGTGGCAATTTTGCTAATAATCCAGTTGTGTGATAGGCGGGCAATACCAACCGTGACACCAATCACGGTGGCAAAGAAAATACCCAAAATAGAGACAAACAAAGTGTTTAACAGACCCACCCAAAACACCCGCCCGTTGCTGTCGGACGAATTAAAGGGAATCAGGGAAAAATCAATTTCAAAACCGGCAGCCCGCCTGAGAAAACCAAAACCGGAAGTAATACCACGACTTTGTAAGTTATGTACGGTCGTGGAAAATAACCACCAGCCGGCAGCCAAAATTATCGATAAAATAAGTACCTGAAAAAATACACTGCGGAAAGCGGGGCTATTCCAAAATTTATCCTTTGCAGAATACGGTAAATCGGCCATAAGTTTTAAATTATTTGTTCATCAACGATAGGGTTTTATCATAAAGGTTGTTATTTGCCTAGTCAAACAACGCGGATAATAATTTAACCACCCAAATAGCCGCACCGGCTTGGGCGGGCGACTTGTTCACCCGACTTGTTCACCCGATCCGCCTGCTTGAATACGTTTACCCGACAATGCCTAAACCAATAAACCCAGACCATCGTTGAGTCATTGTTCTGACACTACCTAGACAAAATAAACTAGCGAATAGGAGCAGCGTATAAAATTCCGCCGTTATTCCACAAGTTATTCAAACCGCGTTTAATGCTAATCTGTGCTTTTGGGCCTAAATTTCTGTCATAAATTTCGCCGTAATTTCCGACTTTTTCAATGGCATTGGCACACCACTCCTCGCTCAAACCGACAGACTTACCAAACTCGCCTTCAACACCCAGTAATCTTTTGATGGCCGGATTGGTTGATTTTTTCATTTCGGCAACATTTTTTGACGTCACGCCTAATTCTTCAGCATTGATGATACAATTGCGCGTCCAGCGTACCAAATCCTGCCACCCATCATCACCTTGGCGAACAACCGGCGCCAGCGGCTCTTTGGAAATAACATTTGGCAGTACCATGTTCTCATCGGGATTTTTCAGTTTGGCCCGATAGGCTTGCAAGCCGGAAATATCGGTTGATAACACATCACAGCGTCCTGCGTCATAGGCAGCCACCTGTTCATCGACTTTCTCAAAAACCACCGGCTTGTATTCCAGTTTATTGGCTTTAAAAAAATCAGCCAAATTTAATTCAGTCGTTGTCCCCGTGTCGGTACAAACGGTTGCCCCGGAAAGTTCCTTACCATCTTTTACTCCCAATGTTTTACGCACCATCAGCCCTTGCCCGTCATAGTACATTACATCAATGAAGTTTAGTCCTAAAGTGGTGTCACGACTCATGGTATCGGTGGTAATACGTGACAATAAATCGATTTCGCCGCTCTGTAAGGCGGTAAAACGTTCTTTACCTGATAACGGTACAAATTTCACCTTGTCAGGGTCATTGAAAATGGCAGCGGCAACAGCCCGGCAAAAATCCACGTCAAAGCCCGTCCAACGGTTATTTTCATCCGGCACGGAAAAACCAACCACACCCTGCGTTGCCCCACAGTTCAGCATACCTTTTTCTTTAACACTATCCAATGTTCCGGCATAAGCGGCATTGACCATACCCACACCGATAAACAAAATACCAAACACTATTTTTTTCATCCTCACAACTCCTCTTCTCTTAAGATTTATACCTCAATAAAAAATTATAGTAATTATACAATTAATCTTTAATTAAGCAAATAACAACCGACAAAAAACAATATCTCGTGACGACACTACCTAAGCATTCAACCAATTAAAATAATTTCCCAATAGCAAAAAATAACAGCATCACGTATAATACCTCGTTTATTATTTAACACTGACATCAGTCAATCGTTATCGACATAACGGTCATGTTTTTTAGGAGTAAACTTTTTATGCAAGAAAAATTTCCAATGACAACACAAGGAGCTGCCACCTTAAAGAAAACGTTGGAACGTTTGAAAAATGTTGAGCGCCCAAGAATCAGCAATGCTATCGCTGAAGCGCGTGCTCACGGTGATTTAAAGGAAAATGCCGAATACCACGCTGCCCGTGAAGAACAGGGTATTATCGAAGCGCAAATTAAAGATTTGGAGCACAAACTCAATTTGGCACAAGTCATTGATGTCACTGTGCTACCGAAAAACGGCAAAGTTGTCTTTGGCACAACAGTGGTGTTGGCCGATTTGGACCACAATCACGAAGTCAGTTATAAAATTGTCGGACAGGATGAATCCAATATTGTCGAAGGTTTACTGGCCTATAATACACCGATTGCGCGTGCCTTAATCGGTAATGAAGAAGGTGATATTGTCGAGATAGAAACTCCGGGTGGTAGTAAAAATTACGAAATTGTTGAAGTGTTATATCAATAATTCCCCTGTTGCTACACCCGACTTTAACTGCTTTATGCTGAAAACACTTTTTTCAATTATCGCCACCCTTCCCAATCGTTTTGCTCAGCAATTGGGAACAGGGGTGGGGATATTGTTGTATTACTTTAGCCGGCGTGAAAAAGGGGTAGCCCGCATCAACATCGCCCTGTGTTTTCCCGAATTATCGGCAAAACAGCAACGGCACTTGGTGAAGAAGACGTTAATCGAAAACAGCAAAACGCTATTGGAAATGCCCCGTATTTTCAAATGTGGCGGGGATTATGCCATTCGGTTGATTCAGGCGGTTACGGGCATGGAACATTATCACAAAGCCATCGCAGACGGTAAGGGTGTCATTATCATTGCACCACACCTGGGCAACTGGGAATTGGTAATACATTACCTGAATCAATTTTCCCCTATCACGGCCATGTTCGCTCCCCCTAAACAAGCATTTTTACACGCGATTATGCAAACCGGCAGACAGAGCAGTGGGGCAACTCTTGTCCCGGCCGACAGCAGCGGCGTACGTGCCCAACTAAAGCACCTCAAGCAAGGCGGTGTGATTGGTATTTTACCCGACCAAAATCCAAAACACGGACACGCGGGAGTTTTCGCCCCCTTTATGGGCAACGATGCTTACACGATGTTATTAATCAACAGTCTGGCACAAAGGACAAATGCTGCCGTTATTATGAGCTTTGCCGAACGCTTAGCCGATGGTTCGGGCTATCGACTACATATCTTGCCCGCCCCTGACGGTATCGATGACAAGGATAAAATCGTTGCCGCCAGCAGCTTGAATCAAGCTGTGGAACAATGCCTGCGAATAGCCCCGGCACAATACCAGTGGACCTATAAACGTTTTAAGTATCAACCCGAGGGTAAGGTCTCGCCCTATCGTATTTTAGACTAAGCGGTAACAGGCTAAACGGGATTAAAACAATCAATAAACTCACACGCTAATTCACTGTGTTGATTAAGGTAGTCCGCTAAGGCAGCAATGCCGCCACGTTCGGTGGCGTGATGCCCGGCGGCAAAATAATGCATACCATATTCTCTGGCTTCGTGGTAAGTTTTTTCCGATATTTCTCCGCTGACATAAGCATCGGCTCCCAAACCAGCCGCTTTTTCCAGAAAACCCTGGGCCCCACCCGAACACCACGCCAGTTTATAAATTTTTCTGTCACTACCGCTGATAAGCAACGGGGTTCGTGCCAGACTTTGTCTCAGTGTATCGGTAAATTCCTCAACCGACACACCCGGCAAACTACCCGTCCAAAGTAAATCAAACGGGGCAATCGGGGCAGCATCGGCAATCTGCCATAATTTGCCCAGTTGGGCATTATTGCCCAAAGTGGTATGCCCATCCAGCGGTAAATGATAGCCGTATAAATTAATATCGTTTTGCAATAACGCTTTGATACGACGTTGTTTGATACCGACAATTGGCAAATTTTCGCCTTTCCAAAAATAACCGTGATGCACGATAATGGCATCGGCTTGGCGCTCGATCGCCTGTTCAATCAATTCCAGTGATGCCGTTACCCCGCAAATTACCTTGTGTACGGTTTGTTTCCCCTCAACTTGTAAACCGTTAGGGGCGTAATCACTGTATTTTTCCACGGATAACAGCTGATTTAATTCACATTCTAAAGCTCGATGATTCATTATTGGGTATATGGGTTGGACCGGGGTACTTATTTTCGCAGAAATTTAAGTAAAAGTACAATGATGGAAAATTTAACCGATGCCCGCAGAATATCTGCTACAATAAACACCGACATTAACTGTTTACCATACAGAGGAATCGGATGATTAATCATAAAAAACGTACTTGCCGCCACTTGGGACTGGCAGTGATATTGGCATTGCCGCTGGGGTTACAAGCGAAAAGCACCGCCGCCTTACCATTGGATGAAATTCGTAATTTTGTTGATGTTTATCACATTGTTAAAAATGAGTATGTTGAAGAAAAAGACGGCAAAACGTTGATTGACTTTGCCATTAAGGGGATGTTGGACGGCTTAGACCCACATTCGGCTTATTTGGAAAAATCACAACTCAAAGATTATCGAGAAGACGCCAACGGCAGTTATTTGGGCTTTGGTGTCAGTTGGACAATCAGTAACGGCAAACTGATTATTATTGCGCCAATTGCCGACAGCCCGGCGGAAAAAGCCGGTATCAAAGCCAATGACCGCGTGGTCAAAATTGACAATACCGTGATTGAAAATATGTCTATGTCGGACATCGATAAGCTTTTAAAAGATAAAGAAGAAGTCAGTTTTACCATTACCGATTCAAGCAACAAAGACAAGGTCGTCAAGCTCAAGCGCACCACCATTAACCTGCCCAGCGTCACAGCAAAAATTTTAGACAAAGATTACGGTTATATTCAAATTAACCAGTTTCAGGATAATACCACCAAGCAATTTGAAGAGGCGTTGACGGAACAACTGGATAAAAAAGTTAAAGGTGTCATTGTAGATTTACGCAATAATCCCGGCGGTTTAGTCTATGCCGCCACCGATATTGCCGACCTGTTTTTGGATGCAGGGCTTATCGTCAGTACCAAAAACCCCAATACCGGCAGCGAGGAAAAAGTTCATGCTGAAAAAGACACCACCATTGCCAAGGATATTCCTTTGGTCATTTTGATTAACGAGGGCAGTGCCTCTGCATCGGAAATTTTAACCGGCGCCTTGCAAAGTCATAAGCGGGCATTGGTGGTCGGCCAACCGAGTTTCGGTAAAGGCTCGGTGCAAAGTATTGTGCCGTTAAGCAACGGCGATGCCGTTAAGTTAACTGTTGCCCGTTATTATACGCCTAACGGCGATTCCATTCAGGCAAAAGGTATCACCCCTGACATCATTTTAAGCCAACTAAGCGTTGAAGAAAAAGAAGTTGATTTACTCAGCTATAACGAGGCTGATATTGCCGGACACTTAAGTGCCGAAAGCCCAAAAACCGGCAAAGACAACGAAAATAAGAAGGATAAGAAGACCGATAAAAATAAGAAAAAAACACCCCGCAAGGGGGATTTGTCGGCAACCAGTCTAGCCAAATCCGATCTGCAATTATTTGAAGCCTTAAATGTGCTAAAAGTCAAGGTGCTGGTGAAATAAAAAATACAGGAGCCTGTGCACAACGGTCTATTTCACTTGGCGAATGCTGCTGGATAAGGAATAACGCCCGAACTGTAGTAAGAAAGTTAAAAAAGCATCCAATTCGTCATTGTCCTGACAAGTGATTTGTAAGTGATAACAGCCCTGACCGCTGATTTTACACAGGCTTTCGGTTAGTGGGTGGGCGGTAACCGCTTGTTCAAATGGATCAAATGCCGGGCTTGCCAGAAACACGGTAATAAGGTGACGTTGGCGGGTCGGTTGGGTAATGGTGAATTTCCCAATAACCCCCGCCTCCACCAATTTATTGACACGGACTGCCACAGCCTGTGGTGTCAGGTG
>PDWI01001539.1_pt1 | contig 36203 bp, 34 predicted proteins | sample 1430891 | NCBI WGS metagenome assembly PDWI01 (sample SAMN01162508, study PRJNA174530) | Oral metagenome, whole genome shotgun sequencing project. | biome: Marine environment; feature: Marine mammal; material: Swab sample of the gingival sulcus; isolation source: swab sample of gingival sulcus... | reverse complement strand
TTCATATACTAGGTGCTTCTAAAAAATATATATCGTTTTGGATAGTATTAGAAAGTTTAACTATTTCGATAATGGGATTTTTAATTTCATTATTACTGGCGATAGCATTTTTGTCTATTGATGTGTTTTCTTATAAGTATCTTATAGTGTTTCTTTTCTTATCAATTTTAAGTGGGTTAGTAGGCGCGGGTATTGCCATTAGAAAATTGAAAACGACTAATATAATGTTGCAATTAAAATACTTAGAATAGTATTTAATTAATACAGTTGCTTGGTGCTGTCAAGTGTTATTTCTTCACAATAAAGACAATAGGATGAGATTTTGTGTTTTACTTGATTTGAAATGATAATGATTTTCATATATAATAATTTCAAAGGAGGTTATTATGTCTGAAAAAATTAAAGTAATAAAGGGAAGCATTGAAGAAACTTTTTTGTTGCCGTTGTGGGGTAGGGCCTATGAAACCAAAAAAGATAAACCGCGGCTGGTCGATAAAAAAGCGCTAGAAATAATTGACAAAATTGACTACGATTTTTCAGAAATTGCCAAGACGCAATCTTTATCACAACACGGTTGGATCGCGCGCAGCCTGCATACGGATCGTTTTGTTTTAGATTTTATTAAAGAACACCCCAAGGCGACCATCGTCAATATCGGTTGTGGCATGGATACGACGTTTAGCCGCATTGACAATGGTCAAATAATGTTTTATGAATTAGATTTGCCAGATGTCATCGAACTCAGAAAAAATTTTTATCAAGACGGCGACCGACATAAAAGCATTGCATCATCGTTTTTAGAAACCGCGTACTTTGACCAAATTGAGTATGGCGATGGCGTTTTGTTTTTGGCTGGTGGCGTATTTATGTACTTCTCAGAAGCAGAAATGAAGTCCTTTTTTATTAAAGCGGCCGACTACTTTAAACAGTGCGACTTTTACTTTGATAGTTTATCGCCCAAGGCGCTTGAAATTGGCAAGCAAAAGGTACTAGAAAAGGGCGGCATGACGATGGCATTAGACGGTGGTTGGGCTTTAAAACCGATTAAAAGCCTTGAAACATGGGACCCCAGGTTTAAGGTTGTCAGCCACACGCCGATTTATCGAGGCGCCAAGCGGGGCGCACCCTTTAAGGAAAAGATAATGTTGACGATTTCTGATTGGTTTGGCTTTTGCGATATGGTGCATTTAAGCGTTAGATAGCTATCATCGATAAGACCAGCAAAGCGTTAGTAGCTTTCTGGTCTTTTTAGTGCCATTTGAGCAAATCTGTAGTAAATATTTTTCATTTTTGAACCTGGCACGAAAAAATTGTGTCATCTCGACTGAAATGGAGAGATCTCGCTTTTTAACATTTCTGAACCTGGCAAAAAACAATAGGTATTGACGATAAACAGTCAGGCTATTATTGGTCATCTAGCCAAATGGCCAGTTCGCTAAGGGCGACTTGTTTTAGCAGGTATGGCTGGTTGATTTTAAGGGCACAGTGCTGAATTTCGCTTAACAGTTCATTTAACTTAAGTTTGTGTACCTCGCATTTTTTGATTGTCGATACATCGGCAATATAACCCCACATGTGTTGCAGCGCATTTAGTAGCATGCCTCTGGTGGGGCGTTCAACTAAGGCGTCAGTTAACGTTTTCGCCAAAGTTGTAAAGTATTGTTGGTCATTATTAGTGGCAACGGTTTTGCCAATCGCCTTGTAAAGGCTAATGCTTCTGGCCATAATTGCATATTTGTGCTGCGTCCACAAGGCTACCGCATTGTGCGGTAGGGCAATGCGCCCCGCGGCTTTATTGTGGTAGCGCTTTGTTAACATTGCAAATTGCTGAGCGGTTGTTTCGGCAATGGCAATTTTTTTAAGCAAATCATTGTCGGCTACTAAACCGTCAAAGTTAGTGCAGCCGCGCAGCGCTAATTCAGTATCAATTAGTTTTAGGCGCCTGTTGTATTCAGTCTGACGAGTATCTTTTGCTTGTTCTGCTATTAACTGAGTGCGTTCAATTAATAGGTCATCTGTTTTAAAATAGGCCGGACTAATTTGCCACAATGTCATAATATTTCCCTTTCACTAGCCGATAGGCTCAATTTATTATATCCTAAAAATAAAGCTCAGTATAGCGCGCCGAAAAAATTTAGGCAAAAAGAAGTTTTAGCTGAAAAGCTGGATTGACAGGACGCAAGATAGTATAATGGGTTTGGAACTTGGCGTCAAACAGGCGAGTAAATATCTAAGCTAAATTATTTGTTTAACAACTATCAAAAGGCAGTTATGATATGGTGATAAGTATTGTAGAGGATAGTAGATATCAGCTGTAAGGACTTCTGTCGGATACATTGTGACAAGGAAAAGATAAAAAAGGAGGAGGTATTATGAAAAATAAATTTAAATTAATTGTAATTATGGGAACAGTTATATTGCTTTTCGCTTCATGTGGAAATAATGAAGAATTAAGTAGTTTGCAAAAAAATAAAGAACTCTTGGAAAGGTTTAAAATAATGGAAGAAGAAAATAGGTCTTTAAATCGAGAAAAAGAAATTCTAGAAGATGAGATTATTTTTATAAAAAACACCTTAAAAAATAGTAATAATATAGCATTTACCAAAGACTCTATTTACATAAAAAGTGAAGAGTATTACTTCGAATCTGAAAAAAACATCAATCAAGCAAAAGTCGTTTCTAATATAATGCAGTTTTCTAAAAGTGGTTCTTCTAAAACTATTATACAAAGAGATGATATTATTTCTTTTCTACCATCTTATGACAATAAATATATTTCTTTAATTTGTGGGGCTGATAATAGGGTATTTGAAATTAGCATATATGAACATGAAGGTGACAAAGTTTGTTCTTTTGGAATAGAACGGTTTTTAGAGAAAGGATTTCTAACAGGCGGAGAAAGTTTGTCATTTACAGATTACTCCAAGAATAATAAGTATATTTATGGAATAGTTCATGCTCCGTTAGATGTTTGTGGCTTCTGGAGTATTGATTTGAATAATAGGGAACTAAAAGTATATAAATATGATGATTATAATGAATTTGAGGCATTACAAAAAGAATATCCTGAATTTGGTGAAGATTAGAGCGCGAGAAAATTATGTAGAGAAAAAAAGCCATTCTGAACCCAGCGCAACTATCAAAAGGCAGTTATGAAAAATGATTATAGGTATTATGAAATAAAACCGAATAGAGTTTTAAGTAAATATATCAAGGAATATTGGATTTTTAAAGATGTAAAGCACGACGCTGTCATCGAAGTTTTCCCGGATGGCTGTTTTGATATCGTCATATATATAAACAAGCATACTAAAAACACGGTTTTTATTTCGGGTATATGGTCAAAAAAGATTATAGTAAATATCTATCGAGATATCGATGTAGTGGGTGTTAGGTTTTACCCTGCCAGTATAGACCTATTATTCGATATAAATGTTAGCGCGCTTAAAAACATTAAACAAAATTTTACTGATAGTATGTTGAAAAAATCTGATCAGATAGATTTAGCCATACTATATCATTCAAAAGATATTGATGAAATAATTAGTTTTTATAATTTTTATTTTGAGTACATTATAGAAAACGAAAATTACAGTTCAGTTTTTGATTATGTATCGCATCTAAGTGAAAAATGTACGGTTAGTGAGTTTTCCAAAATTATTGGGATGAGCGAAAGGCAATTACTTCGAGAGTATAGAAATAAATTGGGCATAACGACTAAGAATTATCTGTAAAATGGATATTAAAAATATAGATGTATAAGCGTTTCTCAACGATATAGAAACTGTCGATAAGCAAAAATATTTATTGCTAAACAAATTGCGTGAAATCGTCTTTCAACACTATAATGAAATTGGCGAGCGAATGATGTATGGCGGCATTATGTTTTTGTTAGATGGCGATCTCGGCGGATTATTCGTCAGAAAAAATCATATATCATTTGAATTTACTGAAGGATTTTTAATGAATGACCCTAAAGGCATGCTTGAGGGAAAGGGCAAATATCGCAGACATTTAAAAATAAGAACACTTGCCGATATCGCAAATAAAGACGTCGCCTTTTTCGTAAAACAGCTGTCAAAAGGCGGCTCTAAACAACGATAAAGCATTGCAGCGTACAGCAAAAAATTATAAGACCGCCTAAGTGCGATTGCCCTTAGGTGGTCTTTTCGCGTATTTTGCATCACATTTCTGAACCTGGCACGAGAAAACAAAATATTAGCGGCAAAAACTTGTTTAAGTAATATGTATTAAATAAGTTATTGAACTCATTTAAGTAAAAAGAAGTTTTAGCTGAAAAGCTGGATTGGCAGAATATAAAATAGTATAATGGGTTTAGTGAAGACTAGAAAGTGAGAAAATTATGCAGAGAATAAAAAACTTAGCCCGAGCGCTACAATTTAAAACGATTAGCTACAACAATATCGCAGACTTTGACTTAGCCGAATTTGGCCGCTTTCTCGACTTTTTAAGAGAGTGCTACCCCCTGGTGCACCAAACGCTCGACTTACAGCTGATCAACAACTACGCACCACTATTTCATTGGCGATCGGGGGGCACTGAACTGCCGCTATTATTTTTAGCGCACTACGACGTCGTGCCGGTCAATCAAGCGTCTTGGTCGGTTGGGCCGTTTTCCGGTGAAATTAAAGACGGCAAGGTTTGGGGCAGGGGCAGCATTGACGATAAAAACTCAATTATCGCCTTAATGGAAACAATTGAGGCGCTGTTGGCCGAGGGCTATCAGCCGACGCGCGATATTTATTTGGCCTTTGGCTACGACGAAGAAACCTTTGGCGAACACGGCGCCAAAAAAATTGTCGAACATCTCAAGCAAAACGATATGCAATTTGAAGTTATTTTAGATGAGGGCGGCATTGTTACAGCCGGCACAATGATGGGTATCGATGCCGATATTGCCGTCGTCGGCGTCGCCGAAAAGGGGCAGTGCAATTATCAATTCACTTTTACGGGCGAACAGGGCCATTCGTCGGCGCCTCCTCGGCGCACCGCCGTCGGTAAAATGGCGGCCTTTATCAAAGATGTCGAAGATCACCCGCGGCCGGCGTTGTTGACGGCACCGGTCGCCGAAATGCTAAAAAATGTGGCGCCGGCGAAAAGCGGCATTGAAAAGTTGTTTATGCAGCACGCCAAAACTTTTTTTCCAATTTTAAAAGGCGTTATGGCAAAGGGGGCGCAGACCAATGCACTGATTAGAACGACGGTGGCCTTTACGATGAGCAGCGCCGGCAGCGCACCCAATGTATTGCCCGACAAGGCGACGGTAACGGCCAATGTGCGCTTGTTGCCCGGCGAAACGCCCGAACAGATTGAGCGCTGGTTTAAATCGTTTAATCACGAATTTGACATGAAAACGATGGCCGTCGAGGCGCCCACCGCCGTGTCAAAGACCGATAACGCCGTCTATCAGACGCTAAAAAAATGTATTGAAACGGTGTTTGACAAGCCGGTTGTCACGCCCTATTTAATGATCGGCGGCACCGATTCCAGAAATTATAAGGGGCTTTCTGACAAAATATATCGCTTTATGCCCTGTCGTTTAAGCGCTGCCGAGCTGGCCCTGATGCACGCCGATGACGAATACATTTCAATCGACAATTTTAATAAAATGATTGACTTTTATACGCTGTTTATCAAAAAACTCAACCAGTAGGGGGGCATATGACATTTTCGGTTAATCAGCCAATTTTATTTGTGATAACGGCTATTATCATCGCCTATGTATTATTACAATCGGTCTACTTTTTAATGCGTGCGTGGCGCCGCGCGCGCGAGCTGGGCATTGCCAAAGACAGTTTGCTGCGCGTCGTCAAGTCGTCAATTGCCTTTACCATCGCGCCGGCCTTGGCAATACTGATTGGCCTAATTACGCTGTCGAAGTTTTTGGGTTTACCGCTACCGTGGCTAAGGCTGTCGGTGCTCGGCGCGCTAACTTACGAATTGCCCGCGGCGGCAGCTGTCGCCAACATATTGGGCATTGGCATGGACAAGCCAATCGACGACGCGTCGTTTTACGTGTCGATCGCCTGGGTGATGACGATAGGCATTTTATCGGGCATTATCATTATTGCGCTCTTTCAAAAGCGCATCCAAAACGGCCTGCTCAATTTGAAAAAGAAATCTGGCAAGTGGAACGAATACCTAATGGACGCCCTGTTTATCGGAATGATTGCGGCCTTTTTAGGTATGATATTCGGCAAGATAACGGCCGGCCTGGCCGGCTGGATACCGCTATTTGTAATGCTGTTTTCAGCGGCCTTAATGATTGTGCAGGGCCTCATTATCAAAAAGTATCAGACGAAGTGGCTAGAAAACTACGCCCTGCCATTTAGCATGATCGGCGCCATGCTGTTTGCCGTCGTCATTACGGGCGCAATTGGTTAGGGGGCATTGATGAACGATTATCAAAAGCGAAGTCATAGCATAGGCAGAATATCGCTACTGGTGGCAATCGCCTTATTTATATCGTATCCGCTGGCGACGTCGCTTATCTTTGGGGCCTATCCGGATATGACAGTCGTGTTAAAGGGCTTATTGGCAATTGTGCCAATTTATTGGACGGTCGGCGCCATCGAGGCCTTTACCTTTGGCCCGATGCTCGGCACGGGCGCCTATTTGGGTTTTGTCACCGGCAATTTATCGGCCATGAAAGTGCCGGTATCGCTGATGGCGATTGAGCTTACAGAAGTAAAGGCCAACAGCGAAGCGGGCGACGTGGTGGCGACCATCGCCATCGCAATTTGTTCAATTGTCACCGTCTTAATTATTATTTTGGGCATGGTGCTAATTTCTTTTATTCAGCCAATTTTAAGCTCGCCGATACTGGCGCCCGCCTTTGAAAATATACTGCCGGCGCTGTTTGGCGCACTGGGTGTATTCTTTATGGCGAAGCGCATTAAAATCGCAATTTTTCCAATTGTCTTTATGACAGTATTGTTTTTGGCGCTGCCCCAATTATCGTCGGCAGTGAGTTTGCTGGTGCCACTTAGCGCGGCGCTAACCGTCGGCATTGCCCGCATACTCTATAAAAAGAATTGGCTATAGGGGGATGATATGTTAAATCAATTGATTGACTGGATCGAAAGCAGTGATAACATCGTCTTTTTTGGCGGCGCGGGCGTTTCAACTGAAAGCGGTATCCCCGATTTTAGAAGCGCTGATGGCATTTTTCAAAGGGGCGCCAATATTCCGCCCGAAGTTATCTTGTCGCACGACTTTTTTTACCAAAATAGCAAGTTGTTTTACGACTTTTACTTTGCGCATTTAATTTACGATGCCGCCCAGCCAAATGCGACGCATTTACTGTTGGCAAGGCTCGAAAAAATGGGCAAGTTAAAAGCGGTTATCACTCAAAATATTGATGGCCTCCATCAGCGGGCGGGCAGTGATAGGGTGTTGGAATTACACGGCAGTACGGCATCTTATAGTTGCACGGCCTGCAATGCGCAATTTGATTTGGCGACCGTGCGGCAGCGCGCCGCCAAAATGGCCGGTGTGCCCAAGTGTCAGTGCGGCGCTAAAATTAAACCGAATGTCGTGTTGTACGGCGAATCGCTCGACGGCGCTACGCTGAGCGCGGCGATTGACTATATTGCGGGTGCCGACATGCTAATTGTCGCCGGCACCTCGCTGGTCGTCTATCCGGCGGCCGGTCTAATCAATCACTACCGCGGCGATAAATTGGTTTTGATCAACGCCGCTAAAACGTCCTATGATCGGCGCGCCGATTTACTGTTTAACAGCCGATTAAAGCAGGTGGTTGAACCGCTGCTAGAACACTTTGCCAAGCGTTGAATGACATTATTTCATTTTAATGGCGCTCCACATTTCGTTGTAAACGGTGATAAAGTCGCCGGGGTCGGCAAACACTTCGCTATTTTGCAGCTGCGCGCTGTCGGGATAGGCGATTTTACTATTTTTTAAATCGTCATCGAGCAATTCAAAGGCGGCTTTGTTGGGCGTTGAGTAGCCAATTTCAGTGGCATTGCGCGCGCCGCTGTCCGCTTCTAACATAAAGTCAATAAACTGCATGGCGGCGGCTTTATTGGCTGCGCCCTTTGGAATGGCCATAACGTCGTACCATAAATTTGTGCCCTCTTTGGGCAGTGCAAAATCTAGCTCGGGGTTAATGCGCATAAACTCGACGGCATCGCCGTTCCACGTTGGCATAAAGGCGGCGCCGCCCTGTACCATAATGTCTTTGCCGTTGTCGACCACATACGATAAAACCAGTTCTTTTTGGTCGATTAACAATTGCTTGGCCTCTTCCAATTCGACTTGATTGCGGCTGTTCATGCTGTAGCCGAGCACTTTAAGGGCGATCATTAAAGTGTCGCGCTGCGAGTCGAGCATGAGTACTTGTCCCTTGTACTTTTTGTCAAATAGTATTGACCAGCTTTCGACCGGCTCGTCGACCAGTGTTTTATTGTATAAGATGCCGACGGTACCCCACATGTAGGGCACGCTATAGCTGTCGGTTGGGTCATAGGCCAAACCGGTAAACTGGGGGTCGATGTTGCCGTAATTTTTTAAGGCGCTAACGTTAATTTTTTCGACCATATCTTCTTTAATTAACTTTTCGAGCATGTAGTCTGATGGAAAGATGACGTCGTATTGCGAACCGCCATTTTTTAATTTGACGTACATGTCTTCGTTTGTGGCGTATTCTTCGTAAATGACTTCAATGCCGGTTTTTTCGCTAAAATCTTGCAAGAGCGATTGGTCGATATAGTTACCCCAGTTGTAGACGTAAAGCTGTTCGCCAGCGCCGCTACAGCCGCTGGCGGCAAGGGCGACGACCGATAGTAAAATAATAGCAATTAGTTTTTTCATAGTACTCTCCTCAATACAAATGACAGTGTATTAAATGTCTTCAATTTTGGTGCGCTTGTTGATAATTGTCATCATCACGATAACGGTTATAAACATCAAGGCCGAAAGGGCGTTTACTTTGGGGCTAATGCCCTTGCGCGCCATTGAAAATATTGCAATCGACAGGTTTTGTACGCCGCTGCCGGTCGTAAAAAAGCTAATGACAAAGTCGTCAATTGACAGTGTAAAGGCGATCATTGCGCCCGAGATAATGCCGGGCATAATATCGGGTAGCACCACTTTATAAAAGGCCTGCCAGGGCGTTGCACCGAGGTCGAGCGCCGCCTCGACGGTGTCCTTGGGCAGTTGCTTTAACTTTGGCAGCACCGACAATACCACATAGGGAATACAAAAGGTGATATGGGCGATTAACAGCGTTAAAAAGCCGTTTCTAATGCCCAAAAAATTATTAAACAACACCGCAAACCAAACCATTAATGCCACGCCCGTGACGATGTCGGGGTTCAGAATCGGAATGTTATTAAAGTGTAGCAGGCTCTTTTTAAGCCAGCGTTTGCGATAATTGAAAATGCCGTAGGCGGCCAACGTGCCGATGATAGTGGCGATAATTGCCGCCAGTATGGCAATGGCCAAGGTGTAGTAGAGCGCCTTCATAATCATCGTGTCTTTAAACAGTTCGCCGTACCACTTTAGCGTAAAGCCCTGCCACTTACTGCGCTTGCCATCGTTAAATGAAAAGACGATTAAAACGGCAATTGGCGCATATAAGATAATGTAAAAGGCTGCCAAATAGAACTTGCGAAACAACCGGTTTTCGGTTGCGTCGTAGAGCTTGTCGAAAAATTTGCTCATAGCAGGCCCTCCTCAGTGGCATCGTCTAGCCGGTTGATGACGCTCATCAGCAGTAGAATTAACAGCAATAGTACGACCGACAACAACGAACCAAAGTGCCAATCGTAAAGCAAGGTGAACTGGCGCTCAATTAAGTTGCCGATTAAGTCGTGCTTGCCACCACCCAACAGCGCCGAAATGACAAAGGTACTGACGGCCGGCATAAATGTCATCGTAATGCCCGACAATACGCCCGGCAGCGACAACGGCAAAATAACGCGCTGAAAGACCAAGCGCTTGGGGGCGCCCAAGTCTTCGGCCGCTTCGATCAGCCGCTTGTCAATTTTGATAATAACGGTGTAAATTGGCAAAATCATAAACGGTATATAGTTGTAGACCATGCCGAATAGCACGGCGCCTTGGTTAAATAATAGCGGCAACGCCTCGAAGCCCAGCGCCATAATTAAACTGTTAATTAAACCGGTTGGGCCGAGCAGGTATTGCAGGGCGTAAGTGCGCAATAAAAAGTTCATCCACATCGGCAAGACGATTAGCACCACCAGCATTTGCTTGCCGGCCGTCGTCGCCTTGCTCATCATATAGGCCACTGGGTAGCCGATCAGCAGGCAGAGCAGCGTCGCGAGTAGTGCCAGCCAAAATGAGCGCAAGGTAATTTGCATGACGGCGGGGTCGAGCAGCTGTTTTAAGGCGGCGCCGTTAAGGCGGCTATCACCGGTCGTGAAGGCATAGAAAAAAATGACCGCAATCGGAATGACGACGAACAGTGTCATCCAGACCAAGTAGGGTGTCGCGCTATGTCGTTTCATCTGCAACCGCCTTTTTCATCACGTGAATATCCTCCGGTTGAAAACTGACGCTAACGCGCTCGCCGACATTTTGGGCGACGGTCGAATGAACCAGCCATTCAACGCCCTCGAATTCAATCCACATTTCGTAGTGCACGCCCTTGAACACCAGCGACGTCACCTCGGCCATCAGTGGGCCCTCGTCGTGCGATAAGGTGATATCTTCGGGTCTGATCACCACCTGTACTGCTTCGCCCTTGGCAAAGCCGCTGTCGACACAGGTGAAGTTGCGGCCGATAAACGACACTTGGTAATCGGCCGGCATAACGGCGTCGATAATATTTGATTCGCCGATAAAGTCGGCCACAAAGGCATTTTCGGGTTCGTTGTAAATGTCAATTGGCGTGCCAATTTGTTGAATGACGCCGTGGTTCATAATGATGATTTTATCTGACATGGTGAGCGCTTCTTCTTGGTCGTGCGTGACGTATATAAAGGTAATGCCAATTTCTTGTTGCATTTCCTTTAGTTCAAGTTGCATGTCTTTGCGCAATTTTAAGTCGAGCGCGCCGAGCGGCTCGTCGAGCAATAACACCTTTGGTTCGTTGACCAGGGCGCGCGCAATGGCGATGCGCTGTTGCTGGCCGCCACTTAACGTGCTTATTTTGCGCTTTTCAAGGCCCTTTAAATTGACCAGTTCGAGCATGCGGCCGACTGATTTGGCAATTTTTTTATCGTCGACCTTTTTAATTTTAAGGCCAAAGGCGATATTGTCGTAGACGTTGAGGTGTGGAAATAGCGCGTACTTTTGAAAGACGGTATTAATCTGCCTCTGGTAGGGCGGTAAGTCGTTAATGCGTTGGCCCATAAAGAAAATATCGCCCGACGTCGGCGCTTCAAAGCCGCCAATCATGCGCAGTGTGGTCGTCTTACCGCAGCCGCTTGGCCCAAGTAGCGTCAAAAACTGGTTTTCCTTTACCCAAATATTGAGGTCTTTGACGACGTGGTCGTGGCCGTAGATTTTGTTTAAATTTTTCGCTTCAATAATTTTAGTCATGCGCTCTCCCCAAAAGTACGATTAAAAACTTGGCGGCGTGCTAACGGTCAGAATGACGGCTTGCCGGTTGTGCGGATTGGCGATTTTGTGGCGGTCGTTCGAATTAAAGTAATAACTTTCGCCCTTGTTGACTTTGTGTACTCGCTTGCCGAGCTGCAGTTCGATTTTGCCGCTTAACACATAGCCAAACTCTTCGCCCTCGTGGGCGTCTTCGTCGGCAAATACGCCGTGCGGGGCAATTTCGACAATAATCGGTTCCATGTTATTTTTTTGCGAATTGCTGATCAGCCAGCGAATGCGGTGGCCGGCCTCCTCGTCATTCTTTTCAAAAATGTCATCGGGTGAAAAGACAATTTTTTCATCGTTTTCATCGTTAAAAAATGCGCTTAAATCGGTGCCCAATGCTTCTAAAATATCGACCAATGTGGCAATTGATGGCGAGGTCAAATCGCGCTCTAGTAAAGAGATGAAACCCTTTGACAAATCGCAGCGCGACGCCAGTTCTTCTTGCGTTAAATCGTTTTCTAGTCGCAGGCACTTTAGCTTTTCGCCGATTTTCAAAACAACTCCTTTATAAACATAACATTAAACAATATGTTTAGTATTATAAAACACAATTGCCATTCTGACAATACTTTTAGAGCAAATAATTAAAGAATATCCCAAAAAATACTTGACATTTTTACTGACTATGTTAACCTGTTATGTGACAGAACTGATTATCAATATCATTTATCGGAGGATGCTGTGATAAGCCAATCGCATGTTAAACGCCATCTCGCTTTCGGGCTGGTTTTACTATTAATATTTGCAATGAGCTTTAGCTTTGCCGCCAAGAAAAAGTACAATACTTGGCAGGAAGTTGCCATCGACATGGGCAAGGCATTTGACGAAGCGATGGTCAATATCGAGGCCGACCAATACGACGCGGCTTACGACAATATGAACGATGCCTACTTTGGCCATTACGAAGTGCAGGGCTTTGAAAAAAACGTCATGGTCTACATTTCGCGCGATCGCGTCAATTTAATTGAAGCCTCTTTTAGCGAAATTAAACACAGCTTGCTGGGCAATCAAGAATCGACCCCGGAACAGCTGTTAAAAGAAGTTGAAATGCTTAAATTGCGCGTCTTTCGCGACGCTTTGGTACTCGATGGCGTCGCCGCAAAAGACTCGCCCGACGAAGCTGGTATGGCGGTGTTTGGCGAGGCCGGCCCGCAATACATCGACGTGGCGGCCGAACAGACGACAGAAGCCGCTGCCGATGAACAAGTGTCGAATGACCCGACCATTGCCGAAGTTGACCCCAACGATCGCAACTGGGCGACCTTTTTAACCACATTTCTGCTGTTGTTGCGCGAGGGCTTAGAAGCCATTTTAGTGATCGTCGCCATTATCGCCTACTTGGTTAAAACTGGCAATGATCACCTTAAAAAGCACGTCTATTGGGGCGTATTAGCCGGCATCGTCGGCAGCGTTTTACTGGCAATTGCCATTGAATTATTGCTCGGTGGCAGCGGCGTGGCGCAAGAATTAATTGAAGGGTGGACGATGTTTTTGGCGGTGGCCGTCTTGTTCTACGTCAGCCACTGGATGCTGCACAAGTCAGAAGCACAGGCTTGGCAGAAGTATATTAATGAAAAGGTCGAGCAGTCGATTGACAAGAAAAATGCCAACGCTTTGGTCTTTGCCGCCTTTTTAGCCGTACTTCGAGAAGGTGCCGAATTAATTCTATTTTATAAGGCCTCATTTAGTAGCGGCATGAGCGACCCGCTTTACATTGTGCTCGGCATTGTCGCCGGCAGCGTTACATTGGCCATCATCTACGTCTTGTACCGCTACTTTACGGTTAAACTGCCGATTAGGCCGTTCTTTATGGCGACCAGTGTTCTGTTGTTCTTGATGTGCATTTCCTTTATGGGCAAGGGCGTCATCGAACTGGGTGAAGCGGGCGTTATTTCTGGGCACAGCGTAATACCGGCGCTGGCTTGGCTTAAAATTGATATCTTAAATATTTACAATAGAGCAGAGACGCTAATACCGCAAATTATGCTGGCGATTGCCTCAGTTTGGCTCATCGTCAGTAGCGTATTGGCATCGCGCAAAGCAAAGAGAGAAGCTGCGTAAGTGTTTTTAACTGCAAGGGCAGTTGAAATATAATGCAAAAGGTTAGGAGGAACTATGCATAAGAAATTATTAGCAATGGCACTCATCTTAGTGCTCGCTGTCAGCATGGTCGCTTGTAATAGCGCCACAAACAGCGAAGAAACAGCCGCAAAGACGACAGAAACAGCTCAAGCACCCGATACGGAAGCACCGGCTGATGCCGAAGCAGAAGCACCGGGTGAAAGCGGATTTGTTGAAATCGAAATCGGCGCAGAGCAAAAAATTGGCCCGTTCAACGTGGCAGCTGTTTACTTCCAACCGGTTGACATGATTCCGGCTGGCAAAAACCCAACTAAAGAAGAATCTGACATGCACTTAGAAGCTGACATTCACTTACAAAGTGACTTTGCTGCTAAGTACGGCTTCGGTTCTGGCGACAACATTTGGCCTGCTTACTTGACCGTTAAGTACGAAGTAATGGACAAAGAAGGCAAAATGGTTACCGAAGGTAGCTTCATGCCGATGAACGCCGATGATGGCCCGCACTATGGCGCCAACATTAAAAAAGACATCATGACAGTTGGTCAGTACACGTTGAAGCTCACAATCGAGCCGCCGACAGACTACTTGCTACACGTCGACGAAGAAACTGGTGTTCCAGCTAAGCAAGAAGCTGAAAACTACTTCAAAGTTCACACAGCTGAGTTCGAGTGGGATTACACTGGCGAGCAATTGCAAAACGAATAATTTGACTGTGGGAAATGTGGCCCCTTTTACGGGGGCCTGTTTTCTGCATAAAAGCGACAGCAAGGAGTAAATTATTCTTAAATTTTTTTTAAACGGAGTCGATTTATGGGCAGTTGCCGCCGTGTTGTGGGGCGCTGTTTTAATTTCATTTAAAGACGAAAATAATCTGCGCGCGCGCCAATTGCCACTTTGGGCGGCGCTATTTGGCGTATTGCTCGGCACGGCCGAGTACCTTTATCGCATGAGCGACCCGAAGGGAACCAATGTCAGGTTAATTTTCTTTAATCGCTATTTAATTATCTTTGCGGCCGCCGTATTATTGGCAATTGTCTTAATTAGTCTGTATCGCCTCGTGCGCAGTCAGCCGAATTGCAGGCTGCTCAAGGGCTTGCAGCTCATTGCCGTAGCGGCAGTGTTCTTTTATTTGACGCCGCAGGCCCTAAAAATGACGGGCGAATTTATCTACTTTGGCGAAGATGGCTTCAGTACGATGGCGCTATTGCGCGTGATCGGCTTTTTGTTCGCCATTGGCTTGGCTGGTCTGATCACGCTGGGCACTTATAAAACCTTAAAAGAGTTGGCTGATAAAAAATATCGCATTTATAGTTTATTAATTTTTATAGTCATCGCCGCCGATTATTTTATTAGAATGGTGACGTCGCTGCAGCGCCTCAAGTTGGTGGCGCTCAACGATTTTGTCTTTCAAACGATGATTATTGGCGACAATCATTATCGCAAGCTGATTTATCTGTTGCTGGGCATTTGCTTTATCGCCCTAATCGACGTCTTTTGGCACAACCGCAAAGTCGTCGGCAGCTTTGAAAATTCGGCTTTAAAGCGCAAGCGCAAGGCGCTGTTGCGCAGTCGCCGCCGCTGGGCGATCGAACTCGCCGTCTGCCTGTTAGTCAGCGTGTTCACCCTAACGGTGGTGCGCTACTACGAAACCAAAGAAGTTGAACTGGCGCCGGCCGAACCCTATGAAATGGAAGAAAACATCATCGTCATTCCACTGGACGCTTTGGCCGATGGCCATTTACACCGCTTTAGCTACATTACGCCCAACGGCTATAACGTCAAATTTATCGCCGTCAAAAAGCCGCGCGGCGAAGCCTATGGCATCGGCCTTGACGCCTGTGAAATATGCGGCATCGCCGGCTATTTTGAGCGCGGCGACGACGTCGTCTGCAAGCGCTGTGACGTCGTCATGAACAAGGCGACGATCGGCTTTAAGGGCGGTTGTAACCCAATACCATTTCCCTATGAAATTGCCAATCAAAAAATATACATTGACGTCAACGAATTAATCCGCGAAGAAAAGCGCTTTAGGTAGGTAGCATGTTTATACAAATGGTAATCAAGACGCTATTGCGTCAAAAGAAAAAAATGTTAATGATTGCGCTGACCATTATGCTCGGTATTTCGTTGTCGACGGCAATGATGAACGTCATGCTCGGCATTGGCGACAAAGTCAATCGCGAGCTAAAGGTATACGGCGCTAACATTACCGTCATGCCGAAAGACGCATCGCTATTGGGCGATTTGTACGGCCTCAACGTCGAAGACAAATACCTTAAAGAAGATGAAATATTTAAAATAAAGCAAATTTTTTGGGGCTATAACATCGTCGATTTTGCGCCTTTTTTGGAGAGTTCGGCCAGCGTTGAACAACTCGGCGAAGAGGTGCGCATTATCGGCACTTGGGTACAGCTGCAAAAAAAACTATCAACCGGCGAACCGGTCGACACGGGCATGCAGCGGCTGCGCAATTGGTGGCAATACGACTTGCGCGGCGATTGGCTGAGCCAAGACGATGACGACGCCGTTATGGTGGGCGCCTTAATTGCCGGCAAAAACGGCTTGCAATTGGGCGATAAACTGACCTTGGTTGGCGCCGCCGCCAGCAAAGAAGTGACCATTAAGGGCATTTACACCGATGGTGGGCGCGACGACGGCGCCATTGTAACGACCTTAAAGACCGCCCAACTGCTAAACGGCCTAGACGGTAAAATTAGCCGCTTAGAAGTGTCGGCCCTAACCACGCCGGACAACGATTTGGCCAAAAAGGCGGCGCGTGATCCCAATTCGCTGACGCCAACTGAATACGAAACGTGGTATTGCACGGCCTATGTCAGTGCAATCTGTCACCAAATACAAGAAGTCATTACCGACAGTGTCGTCAAGCCGGTGCGTCAAGTTGCCGAAAGCGAGGGCGCGATACTCAATAAAGTGTCACTGCTAATGACCTTAATTACGATATTGTCGTCGGTCGGCAGCGCGCTGGCAATCAGCAATTTAGTGACGGCCAGCGTCATGGAGCGCAGCCAAGAAATTGGCCTGTTAAAGGCGATTGGCGCACTCGACATACCGATTATACTGGTCGTTTTAACCGAAGTTTTAATCACCGGTTTAATCGGGGGCGTCATGGGTTACTTTGTCGGTTTGGGCTTTGCCCAAGTGATTGCACAAAGCGTGTTCGGCTCGACCATTGAAGTGGCGCAAATGGTTATACCAATTGCCGCCGTCATCGTGGTGGTGGTGACAATCATTGGCAGCATTCCGGCCATTCGCTACCTATTGCAATTAAAGCCGACCGAAGTATTGCACGGAAAGTAGGGCGCTATGACAAGACAACGCGTATTCTTTAAGATGATTTTTAGTTCAATATTGCGCCGCAAGGCGCGCATGGTCATTGCGCTACTGGCCATTGCAATTGGCGCGACAATTTTGTCGGGCCTGGTCACCATTTACTACGATATTCCGCGCCAATTGGGCAAAGAATTTCGCTCGTATGGCGCCAATTTGGCGATTTTGCCGAGTGCCGACAACATTATTGCGCTCGACAAATTGTCTCAAATAAAGCAGACTATCGGCGAACAGCGCATCGTCGGCATGGCGCCCTATCGCTACCATACCACTAAAGTCAACGAACAGCCCTATATTTTAACCGGCACCGATTTAGAGCAGGCCGAAAAAAACAGCCCGTTTTGGTATATCGAAGGGCGCTGGCTGACAAACGACGAAGTCGGCAAGGTAATGGTCGGCAAGGCGATTGCCGAAAAGCTCGATTTGGCGGTCGGCGAAACCATTCGCGTGCAGGGCGTCAAATACGACGAACAGGCGACGGCGTCTTCGCAGACTGCGTCAGCTGAAGAAAACAAGGCGCGCGATATCGGCGAAGAAAACTTCGACGAAAAATATCAAGTCGTCGGCATCGTCACGACGGGCGGCGCCGAAGAAGAGTTTATCTTTATGCCGATTGACAGCTTAAATCAGCTGATCAACGGCGGCGATTACTGCGATATGATAGAGAGCAGCATCGAGGCCGATCGCGCCGAGCTAGACGCCATTGCGGCCAGTTTGGGCGCGGCCAACGGCGATTTGTTGGCGCGACCGGTGCGGCGCGTTACGCAGTCGCAAGACCAAGTGCTCGGCAAATTGCAGGCGCTAGTCTACATCGTAACGGTGGTCGTTTTAATTATTACGATGATATCGGTTTCGACGACAATGATGGCGATGGTGCTCGAACGGCGCAAAGAAATTGGCCTCAAAAAGGCACTGGGTGCGCAAAATCACCTGATTGTGCGCGAGTTTATCGGCGAGAGCGTCGTGCTCGGCATATTGGGCGGTTCGCTCGGCGTCTTTCTGGGCTTTCAGTTTGCCCAACAGGTCAGCTTGAGCGTGTTCGGCAGAGCGATTAACTTTCAATTTTATCTGATACCGGTTACAATTATTGTGTCGGCCTTAATTACGGCCTTGGCCAGCGTTTGGCCAATTAGAAAAGTGCTCGATATTCACCCCGCGATTGTTTTGAAAGGAGAGTAGTTTGAGCGAAAATAAGACAATACTCGAATTAAAGGGCGTATCAAAAGTTTACGGCAATTTGAAGGCGCTCGACAATATCAATTTGACGGTCGAGCGCGGCGATTGGCTGGCCATTATGGGGCCGTCTGGCTCGGGCAAGACGACGCTAATCAACATTATCGGCTGTATGGACTTGCCCTCGATGGGCGAAGTCATTTTGGACGGCAAAGATATTTCACGCGAAAAGGCCAAGTCGCTCACGGTGATTAGGCGCGATAAAATTGGCCTAATCTTTCAGCAGTTTCACTTGGTCAGTTATTTAAATGCGGTTGAAAATGTCATGGTGGCACAGTATTATCACAGTATGCCCGACTACGAAGAGGCGCTCGCCGCGCTCGACAAAGTCGGCTTAAAAGACCGCGCCAAGCACTTGCCCAGCCAGTTGTCGGGTGGCGAACAACAGCGCGTCTGCATTGCGCGGGCCCTGATTAATTCGCCGAAAATTATTTTGGCCGACGAACCGACCGGCAATTTAGACGAAGAAAACGAACAGATGATCATTGAAATATTTAAACAGCTCCACGCCGATGGCGCGACCATTATCGTCGTGACGCACGACCCCGAGGTGGGCGATGTGGCCGAGCGCAAAATCGTATTGGACTACGGCAAAATTGTGCAAGATATCGACCAGACGAAAGGTGGCAATGATGAAAAAAATAGCAATACTTAGCTTAGTTTTACTGTTGACGCTGGCAGTTGGCTGCTCGGCTGGCTTAAAAGACGGCGACTTTAGTGGCACTTACACGTCGGAAGAAAACGGTTCGACGACAACCGTTAATTTGACCATTAAAGATCAAAAAATCGTCGCCTGCGAATTGATTGCAAAAGATGCTCAAGGCAATATCAAAGGCGAAAATTATGGCAAAGACGCCGGCGATAAAAACTACCAACTGGCCCAAAAGGCAGTGGCTGGCATGCAACAGTACCCCGCTATGCTAATTGAAACGCAGAATGTCGACGACGTCGAAGCGGTCAGTGGTGCCAGCATTTCGCTAATTGAATTTAGAATTGCCGTCAAGGCGGCGCTCGATCAGGCGCGCTAGGCAGGAGCGATATGCGTAAAATAGGCATTACTTATCTGACAATTAAAAACGTTATAAAAAAGCCGGCCCGTAGTGTCGGCTTAATACTGTTAGTTGCACTGCTTAGTTTTAGTCTGTTAAGCGGCACTTTGTTGGCGATTGGTTTAGAGCGCGGCCTCGATACGCTGGCCAATCGCTTGGGTGCCGACGTCATGGCGGTGCCGGCCGGGCACGAGGCTAAAATAGCCAGCGTCTTGCTACAGGGTGAACCGAATCCGTTTTTTTTGCCAAATGGCGCGCGCCAAAAACTGGCCGATGTCGAGGGCATCGCTCAAATGACGGCGCAGACCTATGTCGGCCAAGAAATGACGCCCTATTGTAGCCGTCCCGTACAGCTGATTGGCTTTGAAGCGGCCGACGACTTCTTGGTATCGGCTTGGCTCGACGGGCCGCAAAATAACCAATTAAACGACGCGCAGTGCATTGTCGGCCATGCCATCGCGGCCGAAGTCGGCCAGTCGCTTAAGTTATTTGGCAAAGATTATCAAGTAGTCGGTCGGCTTGCTGAAACTGGCATGGCTTTCGACGCGACTGTCTTTGTAGCGCGCACTGTCGCTCGGCAGCTCGTCGGGCAATTGCCGTCAAAATCGCAGATAACAGCGCAAAACGATGAGCTGGTTTCGACCTTGTTAATCAAGTTAAAACCCGGCTATCAGTCTGAAACAGTCGCCCGTCAAATCAATCGACAACACGCCAGCGACGGCATCTTTGGCATGTTTAGCAAGAAATTTGTCAATAATATGTCGTCTAACTTAATGGTTGCCTTGGGCGTCATCAAAGTGGCCATCGCCGTGGTCTGGCTATTGGCTATTGCCGTGTTGGCGATAGTATTTAGCATGATGATTAACGAGCGCCAGCGCGAATACGCCACGCTTAGCATACTGGGGGCAAGGCGCGCCCAAATTAACCGATTAACGCTGCAAGAAGCGGGACTTATCAGTTTAGTAGGCGCGCTATTTGGCATCGGCTGCGGTTATTTATTGCTCTATTTTTACGGCTTAAAGATTGCTGCGCAGTTTAGCATTCCATTTCTATTGCCAAGTTTGGGCTGGTTAATCGCTTGGGGCCTGGGTTGTCTGATAATTAGCCTTTTCGTTGCGCCACTCGCTTCGCGCTTCGCGCTTTACCGCATCTACAAAAAAGATGTTTATTGTCAATTCCGCGAAATGGAATGATAAGTGGATGAACGCAAAAATTTAAAAATAAAAAAAGGGGGTCTGTAATGATTTTTCATTACGGGCCCCTTTTGGTTGGTAAGTTCTAATTTTGGGGTTTCTTTTCGTAATCTCTGGTCATCTTAAAGATAACGGGTGCAAGTAGCAGTAGGGCAATTAAGTTTGGTATTGCCATTGCGCCGTTAAAAGTGTCAGATAAGTTCCAAACAATATCTGATTTGTAAAATGAACCAAAGAAGACCATGGCGACGAAGACGAATTTGTAAATGTTAATCGCTTTGACGCCGGCGATGTATTCTAAACACTTACTGCCATAATAAAACCAACCGATAATCGTCGAGAAGGCGAAGAAAATCAAACCAAAGCTGACGATGAAACCGCCGAAAGAGCCAAACGACACCTGAAAGGCCGTTGTGGTGAGCGGAGCGCCCGATAGGCCATCGCGAATTTCCATCAGTCCATTGCCATTAATCGTAATCAGCCCTGACGTCAAAATAACGAGAGCGGACATTGTACAAACGACGATGGTGTCTAAGAAAGAACCCAAAGAAGCGATAATACCTTGCTTGACGGGGTCGTCGTTTTGCGATGCGGCATGGGCAATCGGCGCCGATCCTAAACCGGCCTCGTTGGAAAAGACGCCTCGGGCGACGCCGTAGCGAATAACTGTACCGAACAGACCGCCGCCAACTGCCTTGGCAGAGAAGGCGTTTTCGAAAATCATGCTAAAGGCGGTTCCAATCATCGCGCCGTTTTTAATGATTATAATCAAGGCGCCAACCACGTAAATAATCGCCATTAGCGGCACGATTTTCTCGGTTACACGGCCGATGCTTTTAATGCCGCCAATAATGACGAAGCCGACGACCACGGCAATAACTGCCCCGCTAAAAATTGGTGGAATATTTAGGTATGTCTGCAATGAGGCGGCAATTGAGTTAGACTGTGTCATGTTGCCGATGCCAAATGATGCAAAGACGCCAAAGAGGGCGAACAGCCAACCGAGCCATGCCCAGTTTCCACCGTATTTTTCGGCGATACCATTTTTAATGTAGTACATCGGGCCACCCGATTTTTCGCCGTCTTGATTGGTTATGCGATATTTTACAGCCAATAGCGCTTCGCCGTATTTGGTAGCGCCGCCGACGGCTGCGGTTATCCACATCCAAAATACTGCACCGGGGCCACCCGAGGCAATTGCGCCGGCGACGCCGGCGATATTACCGGTGCCAATTGTCGCGGCCAGAGAGGTCATTAGGGCTTGAAATGGCGTGATATCGCCTTCGCCCATGTTTTCCTTAGAAAACAGCAGCTTGAATGCGTAACCCATTTTTCTAAACTGAATAACGCGTGTGCCTAAACTTAGTAATAGGCCGGTACCAACTAGAAAGACGATGATAATTGGTCCCCAAACAAATGAATTAATGATGCCAATTAATTGTTCAATAATGCTCATAGATACCTCCTTTTTATATAAGTTTGATATTATTTTAACGATAAAAAAGTGAAAAATCAAGTCTATTTAAGTTATTAAATTATTAAGTTAATAACATGTTTTTCTTTACATTCTGTTACAATATGTGTATAATTAAGTCGACTCCTAGTGGGGGGTTTTTTATATTGCAAATAAATGTTGTCAAATGCACTAAATATGCTTGACAGCGCAGTGTCATCGTGATAAATTAATCTAGTGACGTCAATTTAACATGGCGCTCTTTGGGTGTCGTTTTAAATCGGATATAAATGTAGGGGGTGTCGAACAGATGCGAGTTAAAATTACCTTAGCGTGTATGGACTGTAAGCAGCGCAATTACAATACGACGAAGAACAAGAAAAATACGCCAGATCGCGTTGAAATGAAAAAGTACTGTCGTTTCTGCAAAAAGCATACAGCGCATAAAGAAACGAAATAGTAAGAGGAGTTGACAATGAATTCAAGCTCAAAAGCAGTCAATAAAAAATCTAATGGCAACTACTTCAAGGGCGTCGTTAAAGAGCTCAAAAAAGTAATTTGGCCAACTAGAAGCGAGTTGATAAATTATGTCATCGTCGTGTTGGTATTTTGTTTTTTCGCGACACTCTTTATCTGGATAGCAGATTTTGCCTTTAGAAATCTCATTAGATTCTTGATACAGGTGCTTTAAAGGAGGTGCACAATGGCGAATTATGATTCGTCTGAAGCCAAGTGGTATGTCGTGCACACGTACTCCGGCCACGAAAACAAGGTGAAGGCAAATATCGAAAAAATTGTCGAAAACAGAGGCATGCAAGACGTTATACTGGAAGTTGCCGTACCCACTGAAGAAGTGACCGAGATCAAGAATGGCAAGAAAAAGGTAAAGTCGAGAAAAATCTACCCGGGTTACGCGATTGTCAAGATGTTTATGAACGACGAATCGTGGTACGTCGTCCGCAATACGCGCGGCGTCACCGGCTTTGTCGGCCCGGCCTCTAAGCCCGTTGCCCTGACCGACTACGAAGTGTATGCCATGGGCTTAGAAAAGAAAATTATCGAAATGGACATCGAAATTGGCCAGAGCGTCAAAGTGACCTCGGGGCCATTTGAGGGCTTTTCCGGCGAAGTGTTTGAAATTGATACACACAATCAAACGATTAAGGTCAAAATCAACATGTTCGGTCGCGAAACGCCAGTTGAATTAGAATATCATCAGATATTAAAATTATAGAAGAGGAGGTGTGGTATGGCTAAAAAAGTAAGTGGCATGATTAAAATTCAGTTACAGGCAGGCGCGGCAACACCGGCACCACCGGTTGGACCAGCACTTGGTCAGCACGGTGTCAACATCATGCAGTTCTGTAAAGAATTTAATGCGCGCACACAAGACAGAATGGGTTATGTAATTCCGACCATTATCACTGTCTATCAAGATCGTTCGTTTTCTTTCATCACAAAGACGCCGCCAGCAGCGACGTTGTTGCTAAAGGCAGCCGGCATTGAAAAGGGTTCGGGCGTACCGCATACCAACAAAGTTGCAACCGTGACGCGCGCGCAGCTCAAAGAAATCGCCGAAATGAAAAAGGCCGATTTAAATGCAGCTAGCGAAGACGCGGCAATCTCGATGATCGCCGGCACAGCGCGCAGCATGGGCATTGTCGTAAAAGGTTAACTTTTACAGTTAGGAAGTTGTGGAAGGCTCGCCACCGCACCACAGAGGAGGTAATATGGCTAAATTAAGTAAGAGACGAGAAGAAAACCTAAAGTCGTTTGATCGTCAGAACGCCTACGATTTAGATGCGGCGCTCGACGTATTAATGGGCTTTAAAGGTGCAAAGTTTGACGAAACCGTCGAACTGCACGCGCGTCTGGGCGTCGACGGCCGTCACGCCGACCAACAGGTCAGGGGCGCAATTGTTTTGCCGCACGGCACTGGTAAATCTAAAAAAGTGTTAGTTATCGCCAAGGGCGAAAAGGTCGCTGAAGCCGAAGAGGCCGGCGCAGATTTTGTCGGCGCCGAAGACATGACCGAAAAAATTCAAAAGGAAAACTGGTTTGATTTTGACGTCATCGTCGCCACGCCGGACATGATGGGCGTGATTGGTCGCTTGGGTCGCGTTTTGGGACCAAAGGGCTTAATGCCCAACCCGAAGTCTGGCACGGTAACTTTTGATATTGCCAAGGCGGTTAAGGATATTAAAGCCGGTAAAGTTGAATATCGCTTAGACAAGCAGAATATCGTACACTGCCCAGTTGGCAAGAGCTCGTTTTCAAAAGAACAGCTATCTGACAACGTCAAGGCGCTCATGGAGGCCATCATCAAGGCCAAGCCGGCGTCAGCAAAGGGCACGTATTTGAAGAGCGTTACGCTTTCTCGTACGATGACACCCGGCGTCAAGCTAAACGCCGCAAAATTATAAATTGACAATTAAGATATTATCCGTTAATATAAGACGGTAATATAAAATGATAGAATACCAACCAAAGACAGTAGGTGCTACGGCTTAATACCCTACCGAGGCTGGCTCAATAGCAATTGATCCTACCTCTTTGTCTTTGACAAAGGGGTATTTTATCGCATAATTCAAAGAAGGAGGTGGACGAATGTCTAAAAACTTGGATCTCAAAAAGCAAGTTGTTGCCGAGATCAAGGAAAAGTTAGACCGCGCTCAGGCGATGATTTTAGTCGACTACATGGGCATTAACGTCGAGCAAGTGACGGAACTGCGAAACAAGTGTCGCGAAGCCGGCGTCGAATACAAGGTCTACAAAAACAACCTCGTCAAGTTGGCAACGGCAGGTACGCCGTTTGAAGACATCAACAAAGACTTAGTCGGACCGAATGCCATTATTTTCGGTTATGACGACCCAGCGGTAGCCGCCAAGGTATCTAAAAATGCCGCTGAAGACATTGCCAAGCTAGAAGTTAAATCGGGCGTTATCGAAGGCGTTTACTTCGATGTCGCAGGCGTTGAGCAAATTGCTGCAATTCCGAGCCGCGACGAACTGATTGCTCAGTTCCTCAGAACGGTCAGCACCGAAAACTTCGTCGGCAGATTTGTCAGAAGTATCAACTCGCCAATTGCAAACTTTACTTATTTGTTGGCGAATGTTGCAGAGCAAAAAAATTAGTTAGTAGCTAACAATTATTGGAGGTAAAAATCATGACTAAAGATCAAATTATCGAAGCCATTAAGGAAATGACCGTTTTAGAGCTCAACGAGCTCGTCAAGGCCTGTGAAGAAGAATTTGGCGTTTCAGCCGCAGCACCGGTTGCCATGGTAGCAGCAGGTGGTGCAGCAGCAGGTGGCGCAGCAGCCGAAGAACAAACTGAATTTGACGTCATCTTAAAATCAGCTGGCGCCAAGAAAATCAACGTCATCAAAGTCGTTCGCGGCATCACTGGCTTGGGCTTAAAAGAAGCTAAAGCATTAGTCGACGAAGCGCCGAGCGCCGTTAAAGAAGGCATCGAAAAAGCTGAAGCTGAAGACATTGTCAAGCAGTTAGAAGAAGCTGGTGCAGAAGTAGAAATGAAGTAGTTTTTATTTTACTAAGTAGTAAGACGGGTTCGCAGCGCCAAGGCGCTACGGGCTCGTTTTTTTATTTTGATAATTATTACTTGACGGACTCATTTTGACGTGGTATTATACTAGAATGCGATAAGTATGGGGTATTGCGCCGTTTTGCTATTTTTAGAGGTTTTTGGCAACTTCTAAAAGACGTGAAAACGAGTAATATCAACGCTTTTATGATTTGTTACATAAATATTAAATATTTATTAAATTTTAGAAATAATTGCCAAGTGACTAAGACAAGGGGTGAAGTAGATGCCGCAAGTGGTAAAGTTGGGTAAGCGCGAGAGAATGTCGTTTTCTAATGTCGATCAGGTCATTCAACCGCCTAACCTAATTGAAATTCAGCTAAAATCGTACGAATGGTTTTTGCGCGAGGGATTAATGGAGGCGTTTCAAGACATTTCGCCAATTCAAGATTACACCGAAAACTTAATTTTAGAGTTTTGTGATTACGAATTGGAGATGACGCCAAAGTACGACGTCGAAGAGTGTAAAGAGCGCGACGTCAACTACGCCGTACCCTTAAAGGTACAACTGCGCTTTATCAACAAAGAAACCGGCGAAGTAAAAGAACAGCGCGTCTTTATGGGCGATTTTCCGCTGATGACGAAAAAGGGCACCTTTATTATCAACGGTGCCGAGCGGGTTATCGTTTCACAGCTAATTCGTTCGCCGGGGCCGTATTATGCAACCGAAAAAGACAAGTACGGCACCGAGCTGTTTTCGACCACGGTTATCCCCAACCGCGGCGCTTGGTTAGAATACGAAACCGATTCCAATAGCATTGTTTCGGTGCGCATTGACCGCACTAGAAAACTGCCAATTACGGTACTGATTAGGGCGCTTGGCTTTGGCTCGGCCAGCCAAATCGTCGAGTTGTTTGGCGACGACGATCGCCTGTTAAAGACCTTAGAAAAAGATGGCACTTCAACTTATGAAGAGGGCCTATTAGAAGTGTATAAAAAATTGCGACCGGGTGAACCGCCCGCCGTAGAAAGCGCCAAGAGCCTGCTAAATTCGCTCTTTTTTGACCCCAAGCGCTACGACTTAGCCAAGGTCGGTCGCTATAAATTCGCTCGCAAACTGGCAATTTCGAATCGTGCCGAGGGGCATGTCGCGGTCGAAGATATCATCCACCCCGTTACGGGCGAAATTATCGCTGAAAAAGACAGTAAAATCTCGCGCAAGACGGCGCTGTTAATCGATAATTCGGGCTTAAAAGACATTTTAGTTTACGGCAAAGACGGCAAGGTCGTCAAAATTATCGGCAACCACTTCGTCGACATTGCCAAATTTGTCGAGCTGGGCGATTTGAAAATTGATCGCATGGTCTATTACCCAGCACTGCGCGAAATACTAGATGAAAGTGACGACGTGGCCGAACAAAGGCGCTTAATCGTCGAGCGCAAGAGTCAGTTATTGCCGAAGCACATTATGATTGACGACATCATCGCGACGATGAGTTATCTGTTTAACTTGGCGCATGGCGTCGGCGACGTCGACGACATCGACCACCTTGGCAACCGCCGCATTCGCTCGGTTGGCGAGTTGTTACAAAATCAATTTAGAATTGGCCTGTCTAGAATGGAACGCGTCGTGCGCGAGCGCATGACCGTGCAAGACATGGAATCGATTACGCCGCAAGCGCTAATCAACATCAGGCCAGTGTCGGCGGCAATTAAAGAGTTCTTTGGCAGCTCGCAGTTGTCGCAGTTTATGGATCAAACCAATCCCGTCGCCGAGTTGACCAATAAGCGCCGTTTGTCGGCACTCGGCCCCGGTGGCCTATCGCGCGAGCGGGCCGGCTTTGAAGTGCGCGACGTGCACCATTCGCACTACGGTAGAATGTGTACCATCAACACGCCAGAGGGCCCCAATATCGGCCTAATTGGTTACCTTAGCATCTATGCGCGGGTCAACCAGTACGGCTTTATCGAGTCGCCCTATCGGGTGGTCGACAGCGAAACGCACCGCGTCACCGATGAAATTCACTACATCACGGCCGACGTCGAGGCGCGCTCGGTCGTCGTTCCGGCCAGCGAGCCGCTCGACAAAGACGGCTATTTTGTCAACCAGCGCGTCGCCGGTCGCTATCGCGACGAAATAAAAGAATACCCCGTCGACAAGATCGACTACATGGAAGTGTCGGCCCAGCAGATGATATCGGTCGCCACATCGATGATACCATTCTTAGAAAACGACGAGGCGACGCGCGCCCTAATGGGTTCGAGCATGCAGCGTCAGGCCGTGCCATTGGTGACGTCGCAGGCGCCGATGATCGGCACCGGCATGGAATACTTGGCCGGCCTAGACTCGGGCGCCATCGTGCGCGCCGCAGCCGACGGCGTCGTTGAAAAAGTGACGTCGCGCGAAATTGTGGTCAGCCGCAACGACGGTCAAAAAGACCACTACGAACTACTCAAATTTAAGCGCTCTAACCAGGGCACTTGCATTAATCAGCACCCGCTGGTCGACAAGGGCGACAGCGTTAAGGCCGACGAAGTGATCGCCGATGGCCCGTCGACCGACTTGGGCGAAATCGCCCTCGGGGCCAACCTACTGGTCGCCTTTATGACCTGGGAGGGCTACAACTACGAGGACGCCATCTTGCTCAGCGAAGAACTGGTTAAAGACGACGTATTGTCTTCAATTCACATCGAAGAATACGAAGCCGAAGCGCGCGACACCAAGTTGGGCCCAGAAGAAATTACGCGCGACATCCCCAATATTGGCGATGACGCATTAAAGAACTTAGACGACCGCGGCGTCATCAGAATTGGCGCCGAGGTCAATCCGAACGATATATTGGTCGGCAAGGTGACGCCGAAGGGCGAAACCGAACTGACCGCCGAAGAGCGCCTGTTGCGCGCCATCTTCGGCGAAAAGGCGCGCGAAGTGCGCGACACGTCGCTACGCGTGCCGCACGGCGAAAACGGCATCGTGGTCGACGTCAAGGTGTTTACGCGCGAAAACGGCGACGAACTATCGCCCGGCGTCAACGAATTGGTGCGCGTCTACATTGCCAAAAAGCGCAAGATTAACGTCGGCGATAAAATGGCCGGCCGCCACGGCAACAAGGGCGTTATCTCAAAGATATTGCCAATTGAAGATATGCCGTTCTTAGACGATGGCACGCCAATTCAGGTGGTACTCAACCCGCTCGGCGTACCGTCGCGCATGAACATCGGTCAGGTTTTGGAAGTGCACCTCGGCCTAGCCGCTAAAAAGTTCGGCTGGTATGTCGCTTCGCCGGTATTCGACGGCGCCAAAGAGCACCAAATTATGGACTTGCTCGAAGAAGCCGGCTACCCGCGCGACGGTCGCTTGAATGTGCGCGACGGTCGCACCGGTCAGCTACTCGACAACAAGGTGACCGTCGGCTATATGTACATGCTCAAACTGCACCACTTGGTCGACGATAAATTGCACGCTCGCTCGACCGGCCCCTATTCGCTGGTCACCCAGCAGCCGCTCGGCGGCAAGGCGCAGTTCGGCGGCCAACGCTTTGGCGAAATGGAAGTTTGGGCGCTCGAAGCCTACGGCGCGGCGCACACCTTGCAAGAAATCTTGACCGTTAAATCAGACGATGTAATCGGTCGCGTCAAGGCCTATGAGGCCATTGTCAAGGGCGAAAACATACCCGAACCGGGCGTTCCCGAATCGTTTAAGGTATTGATTAAAGAACTGCAGTCAATCGCGCTCGACGTCAAAGTGTTGCGCGATGAAGACGGCGAATTAGAAATAAGCGAAGACTTAGAAGACGTATCGGAATACGATGACGTCATCGTCGATGAAGTCAGTCAGTACATCGACGACACGGAAGCCGAAGAGGGCGAAGAAGAGCCCGAATTTGGCGACGACATCGAATTGACCGACGACGAATTAATCTAAGACCCTATAAAAGAGAAGGGAGCGTACCAAATTTGTCTGAATTTAACAATAATGCTAAATTAAACAATACATACGATGTTAAGTCGAGCGCTTTTGATTCGAGCTTTAACAGCTTCGATTCAATTAGAATTGGGCTGGCTTCATCGGATAAAATTCGCCAGTGGTCGCGCGGCGAAGTAAAAAAACCAGAGACCATTAACTACCGCACGCTCAAACCGGAGCGCGAAGGCCTGTTTTGCGAGCGCATCTTTGGGCCGCAAAAAGACTGGGAATGTCACTGCGGCAAATACAAGCGCATTCGCTACAAAGGCGTCATTTGCGACCGCTGTGGCGTCGAAGTCACCAAGGCCAAAGTGCGCCGTGAGCGCATGGGTCACATCGAGCTGGCTGCACCGGTATCGCATATTTGGTACTTCCGCGGCATTCCGTCAAAAATGGGTATTTTGCTCGATATTTCGCCGCGCGCGCTGGAAAAAGTGCTCTATTTTGCGTCGTATATCGTGTTAGATCCGGGCGAAACGCCGCTCAGCTATAAGCAAATTCTAACGGAGCCAGAATACGATAAATATTTTAAAGAATACGGCACCGCCTTTAAGGCGGGCATGGGCGCCGAGTCGGTTAAACAGTTGCTACAAGAAATTGACTTGGCCGCGCTGTCGAAAGAATTGCGCGAAAAGGTCGACGACAGCAGCGGTCAAAAGCGCCTCAAGGCAGTTAGACGACTTGAAGTGGTCGAGGCATTTTTACAATCGGGCAACCAGCCAGAATGGATGATTTTAGAAGCCGTTCCGGTTATTCCGCCCGACCTGCGCCCAATGGTACAGCTCGACGGCGGCCGCTTTGCGACGTCTGATTTAAACGACTTGTACCGCCGCGTCATCAACCGCAATAATCGCTTGAAGCGCCTGTTAGAACTGGGCGCGCCGGAAATTATCTGCCGCAACGAAAAGCGCATGCTGCAAGAGGCGGTCGACGCATTAATCGACAACGGCCGACGCGGTCGCCCCGTAACCGGCCCCGGCAATCGCCCGCTCAAATCGCTTTCCGACATGCTCAAGGGTAAGCAGGGCCGCTTCCGCCAAAATTTACTGGGCAAGCGGGTCGACTATTCAGGCCGTTCGGTTATCGTCGTCGGGCCAGAGTTGAAATTCTACCAGTGCGGTCTGCCTAAGAAAATGGCGCTCGAACTGTTTAAGCCATTTGTTATGAAGCGCCTCGTGCAGGACGAGTACGCTCACAATATAAAGTCGGCCAAGCGCATGGTCGAAAAGATGCGCCCCGAAGTGTGGGATATCGTCGAAGACGTCATTAAAGAGCACCCCGTATTGCTCAACCGCGCCCCGACGCTACACCGCTTGGGCATTCAAGCCTTTGAGCCGATTTTGGTCGAAGGCAAGGCAATTCGCCTGCACCCATTGGTCTGTACCGCCTACAACGCCGACTTTGACGGCGACCAAATGGCCGTACACGTACCGCTATCGGTTGAAGCGCAGGCCGAAGCCCGCTTTTTAATGCTGTCGGTCAACAATATTTTGGCGCCGAAAGACGGCACGCCAATTACCACGCCGACGCAGGATATGGTTTTGGGCGTCTACTATTTGACGATGGACGGCCACGCCGATACGTTCGATAAAAAGGGCAATTTGGTCAGCTATGGCGAAAGCGGTTCGGGCAAGGTATTTAAAGACTACGACGAAATGCTGATGGCCTATCGCAACGGCCACGTCAGCTTGCACGCCAAGGTAAAAGTACGCCAGCAGTTGGCAAGTGGCGAAACGGCGCTAGTTGCCAGTACGGTCGGTCGCTTTATATTCAACGAGCACATTCCGCAGGACTTGGGCTTTGTCGACCGCAGCGTCGATCCATTTGGCCTCGAAGTCAACTTTGAGTGCACCAAAAAAGAACTAGAAAAAATTATCGCCAAGTGTTTCCATAAAAAGGGCAACACGGCGACGGCCGAAATGCTCGACCACATCAAGTCGCTCGGCTTTAGGTTCTCGACGCAGGGCGCCGTCACCATTTCGGTTTCCGACATGGTTATTCCAGAGATTAAACACGAGCTAATAGAAAAGGCGCATAACGAAGTCGACGGCTATCACAAGTTTTACCGCCGCGGCGGCTTAACGGATGAGCAGCTACACAATAGAGTTATTGAGACGTGGACGAAGACGACCAAGGCCGTCACCGACGAGCTGCTTAAAAATCTCGATAAGCGCAATAATATCAATATTATGGCCTACTCGGGTGCGCGCGGTTCGGCCAAGCAAATCGGTCAGTTGGCCGGCATGCGCGGCATTATGGCCAATACCAAGGGTGAGAGCGTCGAAATCCCGATCGAGTCCAACTTTAGAGAGGGTCTATCGGTACTCGAATACTTTATTTCGACGACTGGCGCGCGCAAGGGCTTGGCCGATACGGCGTTGCGTACAGCTGACTCCGGTTATCTGACGCGCCGTCTGGTCGACGTTTCGCAAGACATCATCGTGCGCGAGCTCGATTGTGAAACCGATCAGGCCATTTACCTAAAGCCGTTTACCGACGGCCACAGTGCGGTTGAACCGACGATTGACAACTTGGTTAGCCAAGTGCTGGCCGAAAACGTATTGGCTGAAAAGAGCGGCGAAATCATCGCCTATAAAAACCAATTTATCAGTCGTGAAATAGCCGAAAAAATTGTCAAGGCGACGACTAAGAGCGTTTACATTCAAAGAGAAGTGATCGAGTCGCTCGAAGAGCGCCTAACCGGTCGCTATTTAGCTGAAGACGTCGCCAGCGATATCAGCGGCGAAATCATCGCCTATAAAAATCAGTTGGTCAACGCCGATTTGGCGGCTAAAATCGTCGCCGAAACTAGCCGCAAAATAGCGGTGCGTTCGGTCTTGACATGCGAAACCAAGTACGGCGTCTGCTCGCGCTGCTACGGCTTAAACTTGGCCAATGGTCGCTCGGTTAACGTCGGCGAAGCGGTTGGCATTATCGCCGCTCAGTCGATTGGCGAGCCCGGCACACAGCTGACAATGCGTACTTTCCACACCGGCGGCGTCGCCGGCGGCGACATCACGCAAGGTCTGCCAAGGGTTGAAGAACTGTTTGAAGCGCGCAAGCCAAAGCCGCGTGAATTGGCCCTAATTGCCAATTTGTCGGGCGTCGTGTCGCTCAAAGAAACGAAGAAGAAGAGCGAAATTGTCATTACGAGTGACGACGGTGAAACGTCGGCGCAGCAAATTGTGTTTGGCGCACAGCTGAGGGTTAAGCCGGGCGACCGCGTCGAAGCGGGTACCGCCTTAACCTATGGCTCGGTCAATCCGCACGACATCTTAAAAATTGTCGGCGTCGGCGGCGTACACGACTACGTCACCCAAGAAGTACAGCGCGTTTATCGGCTACAGGGTATCGACGTCAACGATAAGCACATTGAAATTATCATCAAGCAGATGCTCGATAAAATTCAAATTGACGATGCCGGCGACACCAACTTAATTCCCGGCTCGCGCGTCAGCATGCAAGTGTTTAGCGACGCCAATAGGGAAGCGGCAGAAAACGGCCAAAAACCGGCCGAGGGTTCGCGCATCTTGCTCGGCATTACCAAGGCGTCGTTGGCCACCGAGTCGTTCTTGTCGGCCGCGTCGTTCCAAGAGACGACCCGCGTGTTGACCGAAGCGGCCATTAAGGGCAAAGAAGACCGCTTAATTGGCCTAAAAGAGAACGTCATTATCGGCAAGCTGATTCCGGCCGGCACCGGCATGAAGCGCTATCACGATATCGCAATCGATTCGGCCCCCTACGATGACGTCGAATTAGAAATCATGTAGTTCTTGACAATCTGCCGTTGCGATGATAAAATTTTATGGTATGCGTTGCGAATGGCAATGCGGTGGGAACCAAGGTGACCAGCATGTCAAAACAAAATCTCTGCATAGGCCTAAAGGCGTCTATGCGGGCAATAAAAGAAGGTCGCGCCAGCAAGCTACTGGTGGCAAATGACGCCCAAGGACAACTGACGCGACCCATTATAGAATTGGCCGCCGAGCGAGTCGTCGAAACCGAATACGTCGAATCGATGAAAGCGCTCGGCCGGCGTTGTCAAATTGATGTCGGTGCTGCAGCAGCAGTAATAATAAAGCAGTAAAAAATTTAACAGTAAAGGAGGTGTAGTGGATGCCAACGATTAATCAACTCGTTAGAAAAAGTCGCGTGAAGCAAACTGATAAGAGTACGTCACCTGCATTACAGCGTACGTTTAACTCTTTAAAGCGCGTTTCAGTCAAACAATCGTCACCGCAAAAGCGCGGCGTTTGTACGTCTGTTAAGACGATGACACCAAAGAAGCCGAATTCTGCACTTAGAAAAGTTGCCAGAGTACGTTTGACAAACGGCATGGAAGTGTCGGCATATATTCCGGGCGAGGGTCACAATTTACAAGAGCACAGCGTCGTTATGATACGCGGTGGTCGTGTAAAAGACCTGCCAGGTGTTAGATATCACATCATTCGCGGCGTACTCGATACGCAGGGTGTGGCTAACAAAAATCAAGCGAGATCTAAATACGGGGCAAAACGTCCCAAGAAGAAGTAACTAAGGCCCTAATCAGCTGACAACGCGTCACAGAGTGACATTCGATTGTTTGATGATTAGGGTGCAGTCTGTAAAACCGACACCACAACTGACTAGAGAATTGTTCTCTACGTTGAGTACCGATGAAAATTACAAATGAATTAGGAGGGAAGCGTTGTGTCTAGAAAAGGTAGAGCACCAAAGCGCTTAGTGTTGCCAGATCCGGTTTACGGTTCAAAGATGGTGACGAAGTTAATTAACCAAATTATGCTCGATGGCAAAAAGGGCGTCGCCCAAAAAATTGTCTATGGCGCCATGGAAACAATTGGCGACAAAATGGGCAAGCCGCCAATCGAAGTATTTAATCAGGCATTAGACAACATCATGCCAGTATTAGAAGTTCGCTCGCGCCGCGTCGGTGGTTCAAACTACCAAGTACCGGTCGAAGTAAGGCCAGAACGCCGCAAGACATTGGGCATTCGCTGGTTGGTGTTACAGTCGCGCAAGCGCGGTGAAAGAACGATGAAGGAACGTCTTGCCAAAGAATTAATGGATGCGGCCAACAATACGGGCGGTGCAGTTAAGAAGAAGGAAGACGTGCACAAGATGGCAGAAGCCAATAAGGCATTTGCCAGCTACAGATGGTAATATTGAAAGAAAGGAGGAAACTGTGAGTAGAGCTTTTCCATTAGAGCGTACGCGTAATATCGGCATCATGGCACATATCGACGCCGGTAAGACGACGACGACAGAGCGTATACTCTATTATACGGGTATTACGCATAAACTTGGCGAAACACATGACGGTGCAGCGACAATGGACTGGATGGACCAAGAAAAAGAGCGCGGCATCACGATTACGTCGGCCGCCACAACTTGCGAATGGGAAAATCATAGAATTAACATCATAGATACTCCCGGCCACGTTGACTTCACCGTAGAAGTACAACGTTCGCTGAGGGTCTTGGATGGTTCCGTCGCAGTTTTCTGTGCAAAGGGTGGCGTTGAGCCACAATCTGAAACAGTTTGGCGTCAGGCCAATAAATATCGCGTGCCGCGCATGGCATTCGTCAATAAAATGGACATCACGGGCGCAAATTTTGACCGCGTCGTTCAAATGATGAAAGACCGTTTAAAGGCCAACGCCGTGCCGGCCCAGTTGCCAATTGGCGCCGAAAACGATTTTATCGGCATCGTCGATTTAATTAGATTTGAGGCCAAGTTCTATAAAGACGACGTCGGCAAAGTAATTGAAACGCAGCCCATTCCAGACGATATGTTAGCCGAGGCCGAAGCGGCCCGCATGGAATTGGTCGAGGCCATTTCAGAGACCGATGAACACTTATTAGAAAAGTATTTAGAGGGCGAAGAACCGACCGTCGAAGAACTGGAAGTCGCCTTGCGCAAGGCGACGATCGACAATGTCGTCGTACCGGTATTTTGCGGCTCGGCCTATAAAAACAAGGGCGTACAAATGCTATTAGACGCCATTGTCAAATTTATGCCGGCGCCAACTGACGTCGAGGCCATCAAGGGTGAATACGAGGGCGAAGCCGCTGTCCGTACTTCATCTGACGACGAGCCGTTTTCATCATTGGCATTTAAAATTATGACAGACCCCTACGTTGGTCGCCTGTCGTTCTTTAGGGTTTATTCGGGCACACTCGATGCCGGTTCTTACGTCTACAACTCGACGAAGGGCAAAAAAGAGCGGATCGGCCGCATCTTGCAGATGCACGCCAACAAGCGCGAAGAAATTGCCAAAGTTTACGCCGGTGACATCGCTGCCGCCGTCGGTTTAAAGTACACCACGACGGGCGATACGCTGTGCGACGAAAACAATTTGATTATTCTGGAATCGATGGAGTTCCCCGATCCGGTTATCAACGTGGCAATCGAACCGAAGACCAAAGCCGGTCAAGAAAAAATGGGTATTGCATTGGCGAAATTGGCCGAAGAAGACCCCACTTTTAAGACCTGGACAGACCACGAAACCGGCCAAGTTATCATCGCCGGCATGGGTGAGTTGCACCTCGAAATTATCGTCGACCGCCTACTGCGCGAATTTAAGGTCGAAGCCAACATCGGCGCACCACAAGTCGCCTATAAGGAGACCCTTAACAAGGCAGTCGACATCGATCACAAGTATTCTAAGCAATCGGGTGGTCGCGGTCAATACGGTCACGTTAAAATTAAAGTTAATCCGTCA
>PDWI01001536.1_pt1 | contig 36215 bp, 35 predicted proteins | sample 1430891 | NCBI WGS metagenome assembly PDWI01 (sample SAMN01162508, study PRJNA174530) | Oral metagenome, whole genome shotgun sequencing project. | biome: Marine environment; feature: Marine mammal; material: Swab sample of the gingival sulcus; isolation source: swab sample of gingival sulcus... | reverse complement strand
TACCACCTCATTGGCTTCGACATCCTCATTATTATTTAAAGATAAGGTGGTACACTTTTCCATTACCAAAATTGGTACACTTTTAGATTGCTATTAACACTACAAGCCATACGCCCTTGCAACACAGCATTTAAGCTAACTGATCGCGGGCATTTCATCTTTACTCCCACATACTCTTGTATAGTGAAAAAGAGTTCTTGCACAATGCTGAAGCACCTGTGACCAGTTACACGTCAGAAGTAGAGAATAACACCCAAACACAGACCCAGTTATCTGGTTACCATGTAGGTTGCATAAAAGGAGGTAAAAGGATTGGTCTGAACAGAAAAGAGACCTTTCTTTGCATAGGCACAAAAAAGGAACCCCCTTGAAGCAAGTTAATGCTACAAGGGGGACGTGCTATGATCAACAGTTCATTTTCACCTCGGAGCACAACCGAAGTAAGGAGGCTTGATTGAGGTGACCAGCTCAATCAGTGTGGCTATATTAGCGTAACCTAAAGATTAGGTCAAGCAAAAAATAATCATAAAGTCTAAAAATATCTATACCACCTTAGAATCAATCTAATTACCTAATAGTACATGCTTTTAAACATAAGGGCTCTACCAGAAAAGGTCACAAAACAAATGAGATTTTAAGGTAAACTCTTGACCTTAGCAAAAAGTTAGGATACGCTAAAGTTATATTTTTAAATGAGGTGATTCTATGAAAGACTTACATTCATTGCTTCTCATTGTCCTTTTGGCAGGCTGTTTTTTTACAACACTGACGCTGTTCAACAAGGCAATCGATAAGCACGCAAAACAGAGGAAAAGCAAGCAGTGGCAACTATGGAAAGAAAAGCATATTCCACACAGTGCTCACTAAGCGTTATGTGCTCCTACGGGAAAATGCTCTCTGCAAATCAAGGTATGAAAAGAACACCATTATACAATGGCGCTATGGATTAAAGAGGGCAAAAAAGCTTAATTAATCGACAATCTTTGGCCGCTTTCTTGTGTTTCGTACCTCAAAGGTAATGGTCGCCGTTCGCTTTTCCGTGAGGTACAGCTCTTTTTTCTCTTCAGGAGCAGGAGTTTTAGTGAAGAAACGAACAAACCACCTGCCTGCTTCTTCAATGGGAATCGTGAAGGTTCCACCAGTTACAACGGTTCGCTGAAAATACATATCTTCTGCTTCCGTTGAAAAGCCTGCATAAGTAGCATCCCAATGCCCTTCTCCAGTATACTGTTTACCGTTAACGTATACCGTAAAGGTTATCTCATCACCTTTTAGTAGAGATCCAGGGTCTTTATCAGGGACCAATTCAAAAGGCAACCCTACCTGCGCTGGAAAATTTTCAGAAGGTGTATCGCTGGTCACGTAGGTTTTTGCCCATTGACTGGAACGCATGCTGGACTCAATACTTTGGGCTTTATCAGCAAAGGTGTACAGCGGTTGCAACGAGTGGCGCTTGCGTCCTTTTTTGTCCGTATACATGGCAAAGTAGCCAGGATTGGTCTCAGCAGTTAACACATAGGTTCCGGGCAGATCATACGTGATAACATAGGAATGCAGTGACTTCTCATCACGCAACGCTACTTCCTGAACCTGTTTTTCAGGGGTGATCACCTTTACAAAGTGGAGTTTTTCACGCCGAACAGCTTCATCAACAGGGAAATGGTGGCCAAAACAGAAAAACAAGGGGGTACCCTGGCCGGGCTTCACCAAGTAGCGACCGGATTGAATAAATATGGAATGGGCAGACGCGCTGACAGGTGGAATGAGCACGGCACCTGTTACAATACACACAAAAAAAGCACAGGCAAAAAAGCCCTTCACTCTCCCTCCGCTGCGTCGTGCATTTTTCATTGGCTATTTTTTGTTCTTATTGAGATGGGTTTTGCGCAAGGTGGACGCATTTGCCACAGCTGTTACGGTTATCATATTGTGGAGCAGCGCCCCTGCTACTGGAGGTAACAGGCCAAGTACAGTCAACATCAGGATTATACCGTTCATCCCAAGAGTAATACTGTAGCTCTCCTTAATGACCCTAAGCGTTTTTTGACCAAAATCCAGCGTGTCAGCGACCTTATCAATGCCACCTTTCTGCAACACGATATCCCCATACTCCACTGTAATGTCGGAACCACCCTGGCCTACAGCAAAACTCAGATCAGAGAGAGCAAAGGCCGGTGTATCATTTATCCCATCACCCACCATGGCAATGACATCATCTGGATGCTGCGCCTTCCATTGCTGAATCCAGGCAGCTTTATCTTCCGGTGACTGCTCCCACAGGACCTCATCACAACCGATCTTTTCCTTCAGTCCCCGTGCTCCTTGTTCCTGATCACCGGTGAGTACCACGATATGGTGAAGACCTAGTCCACGTAAACGGTTCATCGATTCTCTGAGATTACCAGCAAGACGACTTCTGGTCTGAAATCCACCAATAACACGACCATCGTAACCAAGGAGTACATCGGAATAGGAACTCCGGACGGCCTCATGTGCATCCCGTGAAGCTTTGGGATAAACGATTCCCCTGCTCTCTAAAAAACGACTACTGCCGACAACTACTTCTTTGCTGTCAACCTCTCCAACAACACCTTGGCCAACCACAAAATCACCACGGGTAGCTGGTCGGAGTGGAATCTCATCCACAGCTGCCTGCTCCACAATTGCCCGGCTCAAGGGGTGTGCCCAGGTTTTCTGCACACTGGCTGCCAGCTGCAACACAGTTCGCTCCTGGTACCTTTTATCCAGGGCATAGATGGCTTCAATTTCAGAATTTGCCTCAGTCAAAGTACCGGTTTTATCGACCACCAGTACATTCACCCGGCCTGCAGTTTCAATATAACGGCCACCCTTAATGAGGATGGCTTGTCCGGCAGCAGTACTTAATGAAGCACTGACAGCCACCGAGGTAGACAACCTGATGGCACAGGGACAGGTAATAATAAGGACGGCCATGGCCTGGAGCAGGCTTCCTGTGAAGAGCAAGGCAAGGGTTGCCAGGGTCAGGGAAACCGGCACCATGGTCTGGGAGAATTGCTCGCTCAGTCTCTGGAGTTCACCAGATTCTTTTTCAGCACCCTCAATAAGCCTGATAATGGCAGCCAGTCGTGTTGCTTCGCCGGTTTTTTCCACCACCACATCTATCTGGCCTGCGTCCACAACCGTACCTGCAAACACAGCATCACCAACCTTTTTTACCACAGGCAGTGATTCACCGGTCATGGAGGATTCGTTAACCAGAGCCTCCCCCTCCACCACCTGTCCATCCACAGCAATGCCGCTGCCAAGCCGCAGGGAGATGATATCACCGGGTTGGAGTTCCTCCACTGGAACTTCAACCTCCACCCCATCCTGAACCAGCCAGACCTTTTCAGCTTTACCCGACAGCATCTCCCGGATGGCTTGGCGGGTGCGGGTTGTAATTCTGCTCTCCAGCCAGCTGGACAGGTTAAACAACCAGAATATGGTAAGCGCGGTGAGCACATTACCGGTCAACAGGGAAACGTATAAAAGCCCGGTGGAAATGAGCCCCATATCAGGCTTCCCGGTCCGTTTCAGGTTATCAACAGCCTGGCGCTGAACGGGAAGAGAAAGCCCCAGCGTCACAAGGGTTGGCAGAGAAAGAAGCGGCGTGGCAGGCGCAACAGATCTGGAAACAGAGAGGAAGAGTCTTCGGCCAAACAGATAGAGCAGGTATACCCCCGAAAGAAGGAGCATGGTACCTGAAACATGGTATTGTTTCCTGGCCGTTTTGCTGGGTAAACATACCGGGCCAACAGATTGTTGCGCAAGCGTCTCCCCCTGCTGCTCGATTTCGGCCACCACAGACTTGATGATCGAATCAAGTAAAACAGGAGTGGTCCGGTGGACAACGACCACGGACCCCGAACTGGGCCGCGCCTCAGCTGCGTCAACTCCGGGCAGTGACAGCAGACTGCGGCTTATTACAGCACAAAGTTTCCTGCGGCTGCGCAGCTCTTTAAACTGTATCCGGGTGCGATACGGCTTATGCTGCCGTACAATGAATCTGCGTTTCATGGGAGGGAAACAGCAGGCCGCAGTACAAGAGCAGCCTGCTGAAGGAAGAAAGGTTATTCGGCCTTGGAAGCCGCAACCTCAGCCTGTGCTTCTGCCTTGGCATCCTCAAATTTCTCTTTCATCTCCTCTATACCGCTCTGGGCAGCTGCGCTGAGCTTGGAAACCGACTTGACCACGCCCTTTTGAACCGCCTCATTGGTTACCAGGAGGGTCACCGCAGCACCGAGCAATGCCCCTTTCCAGAACTGCGAATCCTGCACATCAAACCCTAAAAATGAGGTGGTTGGGGTGATGGTCTGCTGATACACCGGGGTGGTGGTATACGCCTGCTGGGTAGGTTGCTGATAGACCACCTGCTGTGCTGGTTGTTGTACGTATTGATCTGCCATGATTACACTCTCTTTTTTATTTTAACGAACGAAGTACATTTACTTTTTTATATTGATGAATCCGTTGATAAACGACTATTTGCTCAACAGATAACTGACACCGGTTGCGGTGGCCAGGGTAACTGCCAGGCCAGCAAGTCCACCACTGGTCAGCGTTGCCGAAGCTGCGGTGGCGGTAGCTGCTGCTATGCCTCCGGCAGCGCCCTTTGCCAGGCTGTTACTTACCGCTTCTCCCATGCTCATTTCGCCTTCCTCCACCTTGCGCAGGTTAGCTCCCATGGTACCGGTACTCACAACAATAAGCCCCAAAACTCCCACAGAAAGGGCCTGGGAAGCCACAGGGTTGACAAGCTGCTGCTGCGGAGGCTGCATAGGAACTTGCTGAGGATACACCGCATACTGGTGCATGGGGTCTGCAGTTGTCGTATGGGCTTGGGTATCTGCGGCCACGGTGGTCGTTGCACTGGTTGCTTCCATTGTCTACTCCTTGTCTTTAATCTCTGATTTGGTCACAGCATCGGCAGCTTCACTGCTCCCTGCTCCGCCAGATGTTTTATTGTCTTTCAGCCCCGGGAAAAGAGCGCCAATGGTCTTGCCCATGCTCTTTCTCACCGGGTCACTGGTTAAAAGCACTGCCGCAGCTGCACCCACGATAATGCCCTTCCACAGCTGATCATCCTGACTGGTGGTGGTATAGAGCGTTTTGACCACATCAGAGACCGTGGCGTCACCTTCAAGGAACTGCTCCACAGAGCTAACCACCTGCCCATAGCGCTGCTGGGCCTCGGCCTGCTGGGCAGCTACCTGTTCAGGGGTTGGCTGCGGCTGCACATACACCACTCCCGGCTGGGTATAGGACGGATATACCGGCTGCTGAGGTACCTGGCCAGTAAAATATACCTGCCCAGTTGCAGGGTCCATAACATAGCCTGGAGGCAGCTGATAGGCTTGTTGCTGGGGCTGTTGCGGTTGCTCCGCTCCTGCCCCTAGCTGTGCTTCCGCCTGAGGCGGGACAACCTGCTCCGTTCCAGCGGCCTCACCAGCGTTACCTGCTCCAGCGGCAGGTTCCCCACTTGCTGGCTGGCCAGCCGATAGCACTTCCTGCGCCGCAGCTTCCGGTGCCCCATCCTGCTGCTGCATACCATCCTGGGGGATATTCTGTTCATCCATAGCGTGCTCCCTCATTACTGTTCATTGAGAATAGTAAGCAGCTCTGATTCTACACTCTCCCGCCCTGCCGGGTTCTCTTTGAGCTGCCCCACCCTCTCCCACAAGGAAAAGGGGAGTATCTGGGGATTATAGTTGATTATGACAGACAATGCTTTCTTATTTACCCGGTAATCTTCAATCCCCGGGATACTGGAAATAATCCGTTCCAATTCTCCGGCCTCGACCTCTGCAAGTTTTCTGGCTCCGCTCAAGCTTGCCTTAACCCTGATGCGCCCGTTTACATGGTGGGCGATATTAAGGTAGCGGATATGATCAAGAAAACTCGCTACGATCTCTTCATTACTGTACTCTGTTGCCATAAGCTTATTTTTCACTGGGTAAAAATTCGAGATGGGCAGAGATATCTACAATATCCCGTACCGTTAAAAAGAGCAGCCTCGGGGCCTTGATGCCATAGGCCTTAAACGACCACTTGAACTTCAAATCCATGGTAAGCCGTTCTTCCGCGCGCTGAATATCGGTGGTGATCGGCAGCTGCCGTTGAATCCCAGCCAACTCCAGAACACCTACCAGGGTGGCACGGCAGCTGTTTTGTCCTGACTTTCTAGAGGCGTTGCACTGGGTAAGGGTAAAACTCGCCAGGGGATGCTTTTCAAAATGAAAGAAATCCATCATGGCCTTGTTTCGCTCCCCATCTCCGGTATCAAAACATTCGGTTCGCGCCTCTGCCTGAATGACACTGGGCACCAGCGTCTCTGTATCAATATCCAGCTGCCCGGTTAACCCTTTGACCACCCATCCCTTGAAGGTATGCATGGGTGCATAGGCGATAAAATCTGCCCGGCTGTTTTCTGCTAATCTGTATTTCATTCTCTCTCTAGGCTGTCACACTTTTTCTATCAACAGGCACAACACACAAGTCATCACAGCCACTTGAGTCTGTTTCTTTTTTCTTTGTACACCGATGTGCACCCGTTTTACATCTACGCCCACAAGACCGGCGGTACTTCATGGGTTCAACAGGCGGTTCCCAGGAGAGCAGCCTGCTGGAGTTCACCAGAATCCCGCCTGTATGAAAGACGTGAATGAGCCCTGCCATAATGGGCGATAAGAGCCCTGCCATACCAAGGGCTGCGCCGATAAGATCGGTAGATACCGCAAAATAGTGATTTTGGTCAATCACCTTCAAGGTCTGGTGACTCAGGTTGCGAACCTTCATCAAGCCTTCCAGGTCAGAGTCGGCCAGGGCAATATCTGCTGCTTCCATGGCCACCTCAGCCCCACCGGCTCCCATGGCAACACCAATATCGGCATGGGAGAGGGCCAGAGCATCGTTTACCCCGTCACCCACCATGACCACCGAGTTACCTTTCTTAAGTTCGTTGATCCGGGTAGCCTTCTCTTCCGGCATGAGCCCGGCACGGCAGTCATCAAAGGGAAAGACATGCATCAATGACTGGGCCACCTCTTCATTATCACCCGTCACCAGATACAACCCCTTTACCCCATCACCGCGCAGACAGTGAAGCACCCGCACAGCCTCTGGCCGTACCGGATTGGCCACGCCCAGGATCCCCTTGGCCTTGCCGTTTTGTGCCACATAAACAACCGTATTCCCCATCCCTTTTTGGGCAGCGGCCTTGTTATCAAACCAGCGCACGTCTACCTCATGCTCATCCATGAATGCGCGGTTCCCCACCAGCACAACGGCATCGCCGCCCACCGTACACAGCACACCCCGCCCAGCCTTGAACTCGCATACTGCGTGAGGCTCCGCGCTGATGCCCCTGGTTTTAGCTTCAGCCAGGATGGCCTTGGCCATAGGGTGCTGATTATGGGACTCTGCGGTCGCCGCCATGGTGAGAATAGCTTCCTCGCTGATGGATGGCGTCCGCCCCTCAATGGCGATCACCTGGGGTTGTTCTGTGGTCAGGGTACCGGTCTTGTCAAAGCAGTAGATGTCTGCCTCGCCCACGGTCTCCAGATACAGTCCGCCCTTGATTAAAATCTGACGCTTGGCAGCATTGGCCACAGCAGCTGTCACCGCCGACGAAGCTGCCAGGACCGTTGCACATGGACAGGACATCACCAGCATAACGGTGAGTGCCCGCATGGGGTCCAAGGTCAGCAACAGGGTCAACCCGGTGGCTACCAGTCCGATTTTCATCAGACGACCTGCAAGTTGATCCGCTTTCTGCTCAACCGGAGCCTTGTTAGAGAGCGACTCCTCCACCATGTGCATGATGTTGGCAAGGTAGGTCTGCTCACCGGTTTTGACCGTTTCAATAAATAAAACACCCTGGGAGATAAGGGTTCCGGCAAAAACCTGGTCTCCCAGTTTACGCCAGATTGCCTCTGAGCGACCATTAATGGAGGCCTCATCCACCAGAGCCTCCCCATCTTGGACAATTCCGTCCACAGGGATCTTTTCGCCGGTATGCACGGCGACTATATCACCAGGCTTTATCTTGGCAACCGCTACCTCAACCTCCATCCCGTCAACCATAACAAAGGCATTGGCCGGGGCCACTTCCAAAATATCACGAATGGCCTGACGGGAGCGCTGGGCAACATACTCTTCAGTCAACTCAGCGACGTTGTATATCCAGATAATCTGCAGGGCTGAAAAAGACTGCCCCATGAGAATAGTTGCAACAGAACCGAAGGCAAGAAATGGCTTAACCGTTACTTTCCGCTCAACAAAAACATCCTCTACCGCTTCCTTAACCAGTGGCCCGGCGCCGATCATAGAGGCTATACTTATCAGACTCAGTGGTGTCTGAATGAGGGGCAGCTTAAATAGCCACATCCTGGCAGCAGCGTAGATCATGACACCGGTAAGCCAGACCACCTTTTTCAGCTTACCGCGAAAGCTGTCCAGGCTGGAAGCATCACAGGTTGTACAGTAACTGGTGAATCCGGGAAGCACTTCAGGCGGGTCTGGATAGGCCACAGGGAAAAGTACCTGCTCCACCATTTCCCGCAGCAGCTTCTGAATAGAGACCTTGCCGGGATCAAAAAAAACAATCACTGATCCGGTGACAAAACGGGTTTCCACTTCTGCTACCCCGGTGCAGCGCAGCAGGTGTTCACGCATCCAGCCAGCGGATCGAGTATTCCTGCGCAAACTTCGAATGCACACACGAAGTCGGCCGGGAATGGATTGTTTTACCACGATGCCGGTCTTCCGTAATATGGCTCTGGTCACTTTGTTCTCTTTAGTCGGTACCATAATATTCATTAATCAACCTGTTTTCTTCCCTGCTTTACTGCATTCAGAATTTAATTTCAATGGACTTAGGTGGTAGAAATAAAGTTGCAGCCAACAAATAAAAAGCATGCAATTTTAAGCACTTGACATACTATCACTCAAGTGTTACTCTCTTTTTACAGATTAAAATGATACGTATACACAGGGCAACACTACTCACAATATAAGACATCTTTACAACCTTATCTCAACTGGAGGAAAAACAATGTTATACTTACCACTCACTACAAACCCTTTAGGATGGGCAATTTTAGGTCTTGGCGGATATGCGCTCTATAAGACCGGGAAAAAGAAAGGCGAAGAAGAAGCTGCAGCAGCTCAAATTACTGCGATTCCAGCTCCTGTAGAAACCAAGGAAGCAGATACCGCTGAACAAGGAGAAGAATAATGTCATTACCAGCATTGTACGTACCACTGTTGACGACTAATCCCGTTGGCTGGGCCGTGATTGGCGCAGCTGGTTATCTCACCTATAAAGCCGGAAAAAAGGCTGGCCTCAAATCCGAACAGGAATCGGTTGAAAAGGTAAACCTTTGTGACCGCACAGTAAAAGGGGCTATGAAGGCCGCCTATAAAGCCAAGATGAAAGTTGACGAATCACTTTCTTCCACTAAGGATAAATATTCTGACATGTGGAATGAAGCCCGCGAGGAGGTAACCGGTCAGTAAAGCTGATCGCAATCCCTCTCATCTTGCATCATCCCGCCTCGGAAGCGGCAACTTTCGAGGCGGTTGCCCGTACCATAATCTGCTCAGCCTGGTTTGGGTTAAGATAAAGCCGCAACCCACCAGGACTTGAGATCGTAATATGCTTCTCACCAGGCGCGTGCAGTTCGTTCGCCTGTTCTATCGCCTCAAGAATCAGCGTCCTTCCTGGCGAAACCCCATGGGTTTTGAGGTGTTGGGTTATTTTTTTCCCACCGATAATTTCCTCAACCAAAAACGGTTTATTTCGGGTGGCAAAATAAAATTGGGTTGCCTCCTCACCTTCTGCAGCTCCCCAAATCCTTGCTGCCTCGCCCTCGGAAAGCCTGGTCCGCTCCTGCCGATCAATGACGGTAATATAGTCCATATGCGGTAATGCTCTGATAAAGGTAACATCAGTATTTTCCGCAATGCCAAGATGGGCAAGCGCTGTAATGCAGCCTTGACCACAGGACATGGATTCAATATGCCCAACCTCTTTACGCGCCATCTCCACCAACGGTTTTTTCACCCCGTCTTCAAGGTGAACAAAAATTTTAATACCCAGTCCGGCCGGTACCACGACATCGCCCAGACTCCCTCTTACCCGAACCGGATGATAATTGATCTCCTTATCGTGACGGGTGAGTTGACTGCCCACAAAAAGCCCCATGCGTTGCAGCCACATCCCAAGCGGTGGTTTCTCTATGGCAAGAATGGTTAATTCCTGGTTGACCGGTGCATCAAGTAATGAAGAATACATAGTACGTTATTGCTCCTGGTGCTCTGCACCCTCAACATCCTCTGCCCCTTCTGGCAGAGACAACTGCTTTTTGCCTCGCATAGCGGCATACCCTAATATGGAAACAGTACTCAAGTTATGCAGCAAAGCTGAAGTTACAGGCATTATCCAGCCCAAAGTAGCCAGCGATAAAAAGACGGAATTCAAACCAACTGCAGCATAGAACGACTGCTTTATGGTCTCCTGATTATGCTGGGCAGTCAGACGTCCGGCAAGGAGGCAGTAGAGGTTATCCTGCAGTAAAATCACCTGGGCAGATTCTTTGGCCAGATCTGCACCGTCCGGTAAACAGATACCCACATCGGCTGAGACCAATGCTGGCGCATCGTTTACGCCATCACCGGTAAAACCAACCCGGCCCCCCTGCTGTTGCAGCTCATCAACAATGCGTGCTTTATCCTCAGGTTTGAGTTCAGCATGGACCTCATCCACATCAGGCAACTGTGCTGCCAATGCCTGGGCGGTCAACTCTGCATCGCCAGTGAGGATAACGATCTTCTTTATGCCCGACTCCTTCAAGGCCTTGAGCACTACCTTTGCCTCAGGACGCAGCTCATCACGCAGCCCGATAATACCGGCCAGTTTTTCTTCGCAGGCAATATAAAGAATACTCTTTCCTTCCTGCTGCAGCGCAACCACCTTATCCTGTACACAGGAACAATCAATCTGCTCATCATCTTCGATGAAATGGCGGCTCCCCACCAGGACGTTTCGGCCATCAACATAGGCGGAAACACCGTGAGCAACGATAAAGTCGACCTGGCTGGTTGGCGCCAGATCGTAACCGCGCTCACTGGCAGCCGTAACGACAGCATCGGCAACGGGGTGAGAATAATGCTCTTCAGCACTGGCTGCCAGCACCAGCAATTGCTCTTCCGTAATACCATTGACTGAATAGAGGTCTGTCACCTGGAGCTGACCACGGGTCAGGGTTCCAGTCTTATCAAATACCAGGGTATCCAACCTGGCCAGGCTGTCCATGGCCTGAGAACCTTTCAACAATACCCCCTGACGGGCGGCGCTGAACATGGCAACCCTGACCGCAACCGGAGTGGCAAGCTGAATAGCGCAGGAATAATCAACCGTGAGGACAGCAGCAGCTTTGGTTAAATCGCGGGTGGTGACAAGCAGACCAATCCCCAATCCAAAGGTGACCGGAACCAGTTTATCGGCAAGCTCCTCGCTTTTCTTCTGCGATTCAGATTCGTAGCGCAGCGAGTTTTCCAGGAAGGTGGAGATACGTGCCATGGAGGTGTCGGTGCCAACCCTGCTGGCCTCAAAAACAATGCGCCCGTCTTCAATGACCGAGCCGGAAAGTACCTCTGAACCGGGCTGGACATGCACTGGCACAGGCTCACCGGTAATAGAGCTGGTGTTCACCGAGGCTTCTCCGGAAATCACCACCCCATCAAGCGGTATCAACTCGCCGTTGCCGCAGACTACATGATCGCCAATGCGGGCATCTTCAACGGGTATCTCCATCTCCTGCCCATCCACCTCAATCCAGATTTTTTCAACCTGCGGCTTGAGCAGACTTTTTAACAGTCCGGTGGTCTGATTTTCGCTGAGTTCTTCGATATACTCGCCAACAGAGAGCAGGAAAACAATGGAGGCAGCAGTAAAATACTCCACCCGCACCAGACTGAACAGCACTGCAGCACCATCAAGCACTTCGACTTTAACGCCTCGGGTCCATAAGGTCACGATGCCATCAAAAATAACCGGGACACACAGTGCCACAGTGACTGGACCAGCTACAATGGGGGGTAAAAACAGGGTGGAAACAGCAAGACTGCCTCGAAAAACCAGCGGCAGAATAGAATGGAGGCGGCGGGGGGTGCCATTGCCGGTGAAAACATCTTTGGGCAAATCCTGGAGGGCCAGGATAATAGCGTTTCTGGTCTGACTGCGGCCATCATAATTGACGACCACGCAACCAGCCAGGGAGTTAATCCGAACATCTTCCACCCCAGGGATGGACTCTATCCCAGCCTCAAGATAGTCTGGATCAAGATCACGTTTTTTAAGGACAGGGCAACGAAGGCGTATCCTTCGCTCCAAATCGTGGGCAACAGTTACATGGTGACCGATTTCAGTTTTCACTTTTCTAGCCCATCCTCAATCCTGCACAGATCTCTCTTCGATTTCTTCATCACCGAATCGATCATATAACCGGCACCGGCCAAAATACCTGCTGCCAAACCAATCTGGAGCGCATTACTGCGCACCGTTGAGCTAAGAATGAGGCTTACAGCAGCACCCTTGGCCATACCATTTGCCACGGCCTGCCCCATGGTCATGGAGCCATTGCGGACATCAACCAGGTTAGAACCGATGGAAGCTGCGCTGGCTACTGTGAGGGTGGTAGCAATACTGCTCACCGAGGTAAACTGCGGGACTTGGATAAATGCGGGGCTGTTGGTGCGTATGGAAGACGCCGTTGGCGTTGCGGCTAAAGGGATGCTCCTCCCTGCCACAGGTTGACCATTAAGCATATGTGTACTCTGTGCTAGTGTTCCTGGTTTTCAAGAAAGTCCAGGAAGCACTCAATCTTGGGTTGCCCTTTGTGGTGGCATTCACAGCGCATGAAATGGGTGTATTTAACCATTCTTTCAATTACTTTTGGTGATGCAGCATGCTCCATTTTACACGCGCCATCCTCTGCGGTCTCGGGATCAATTCCAAGTACCTCAATAAAAAAATCACGCAGAGTCTCATGACGGTGATACACATCTTCAGCAATCTTTTCACCCTCTTCAGTAAGAGTAATAGCATTATAGGGCGTATAATGAACCAATCCCTTTTGGCTGAGCAGGTTGAGCGCTTCGGTCACGGACGGTCCTGACACGCCTAAGTGTAGCACAATATCCTTATGTCGCGCTTCACCTTTTTTCTTACAAATAAGAAGAATTGCTTCCAAATAATCTTCTGAACTGGCGCTGACTTTTTTTTTCTTGGGCATGGCTTTCTAACGTTGTTCTTTTTTATTTTTTATCCCGCTCTTTTTCTTCATTTATCGCGCACGAACCCGAGCCATAGATATCCGGGCACCATTTTCTTTTTTTAATAAAGCGGTACAAAAAGAAAGCCGCTGCCGCAAAAAGAACCACGGCAAAGAGAATATCTTTCCACCCCATAGCTCCTCCCGAGAACATACTTAAACTACGTAAAGCGTTGAGTGTCCGTTTTACTCTTTTGACTCTTGCGAGACAGCAGGTTTAGTGGCGCAGGAACTAGAACCGCAACTACACCCTTTACTCACAACGAATTTACGGTACAGATACCAAAAGGCCACAGCTACCACACCGCCGGTGAGTAGATAGTCCAGAATTTCCACAACAACTCCTCACAGTCACACATTACCAGAAAAAAAAAAGCACGGATCAGCAGACAACGTTGCTCATCCGTGCTCAGGTACTTACCTTCTTACTCAAACGAGATTACTTCATATCTTTGGCTTGCAGCCAGATAACAGCATCACGGGAGCACGCTTTGCCCTTGTACTTATACTCAGGGTCCAGACCAAGCGCTGCAAATCCCCACCATCCTGCACGAGGGATACCAAAAGTGAACACGCCGTTTTCATCAGCAAAGATGGTTTGAAGAACAAAAGCATCCTGAGGAGCTTCTACTTCAGCTTTCTTGGCAAAAGCATTTCTATCAAGCAACGGCTTGTGGTTCATGTATTCGATTTCAACTTCAGCGCCGGGAACGGGCTTACCGTTAAACAGTACCTGCCCCTGAAAAACATTACCAGTCCAGCGATCATAGGGCTTTGAGAGAGGAACAATCTCGGTGGGCAGGCCAACCGGCTCGTTCCAGGCCCCAGGCTCTCCGCCTACATTGACAATAACCTTGGTATTCTGCTTGATGTAGGCGTCTTCCTCTGCTTCAAAATAGGGTTCAGGGATCAGGCAGAAAATATGGTCACCGCCACGGGCCTGATAGGTGGTTTCCCATGCCTGACCATGATTGGTGAGACTGGTCCAGGTCATAGGCTTGAGCTTACCCAGAAGATCAGTCTTCTTGGGCGCATTTTCTCCACGACTCCGAACAACAAAAAACTGCTCAGGTGTCCCCATATCCATGGTGTGACCTGCTTCAAACGGATGAGTAAAAACAAGCTTCAAGGGAATTTTCCCGCCTTTCTGCAAAGCCATCTCAGGGGTATAAATCATTTGAAAATGTGCTGATGCGACGGCTGCGGAGCCCAAAATAAACGCTCCGGCTACTAAAACTGCGAGTTGTTTCTTCACGTAAACCTCCTTTCTGACATTTAATTGAGTGAATGAATCGACAGTTAAGCTCAACAATTATTCAACTATTTCTTTACCTGGTACCTTGATAGCATGGCCTTCACCACCATCAAAAACCACGATATAGTCTCCTTTTGGCTTATCAAAGGTGTATTCTGAGTCTTCACTCATGGCACCTTTCATCAAAACCTCTCCTGAGGTGGATTCAACCCGCATCTCCACGCCTGATGCTGAGGAGCCATCGGAAAATCCACCTTCACAGGTCACAGTACCATCTCCGTTGTCATAACATGAGCAGAGTGGAGTATGAGCAAAGGCTCCTGAAGCTGAAAACAAAACTACAAGGGTAATAACAATCATCTTTTTCATTGAGCTAGCCTCCTTGGCTGGTTGATCTTGACGTTAACAGAAGATACTTTAGTACCCCCTAACTTCACTGTCAATGTTTTTCTTAGGAAGACATAATATTTATCATAGATTAAAATAATGATTGACCGATTATATATTTTAGCCTAAAAGTAATTCTTATTAAAAACTCCAGCATGGACGTGTTATGAAAGATAAAAAGAAAAGACATGGGGGCTGTTTATGCGATGTTAAGCCAGGTAAAAAAGCAAGGATCAGGCGCCATCATGCAACAGGGGCCATACGCCAACGCTTGCTTGACCTTGGTTTCATCCCCGACTCACAAATTAACGTCGTTCGAAAAGCACCGCTAGGCGACCCGATTCAGTGTAAAGTCGCCAATTACAACGTTACATTAAGAAAGACTGAAGCCGCACTCATAGAAGTTGAAGAAGAACAGTAACGCCATCTTTTACTAGCCTCCTTTCTCTGGTAGTACATCATCATGGATAACAAAAAACTGCTTATTGGCCTTGCCGGCCAACAAAATGCCGGCAAATCAACCACCTTTAATATGCTCACCGGAGCTAATCAGCATATTGCCAATTACCCTGGAGTCACTGTTGATAAAAAAACGGGATATTATACCCATGAAGGAGTAAAGGTTGAAACCGTTGATCTGCCTGGTACCTACAGCCTCACCTCATTTTCCCTTGAAGAACGGGTTGCCCGAGACTTTTTAGTCCATGAAAAACCTGATGCTATTGTCAATGTTGTTGATGCCTCATCCCTGAAACGCAGCCTTTATTTCACCTTTCAGGTAATGGAAATGGGCTTTCCCGTGGTGATTGCCCTGAACATGATGGATGTTGCCAGGCGCAATGGAGTGGAAATTGATATAGAAAGGTTGCAGCACCGGGTCGGGGTGGATGTTATCCCCACCGTAGGACGAAAAAGAAAAGGGAAAAAAGAGTTACGTGATGCAATTCTTGCCACAACGACAAGGAAAGAAGGCAAGCCTCTTCACATTTCCTATGAAGAGCTGGAACCTGAAATTCACCAACTGGAAAACAAGCTCAGCCAAACAAAACTTGCAGAAAATTACCCCATTCGGTGGCTTGCAGTAAAGCTTGTTGAAGGTGACGTTGAAGCAGAACGAATTGTAATAGAGGAGCTTGGCTCTGCCAGCCTGGAGCTTGAGACTGCACGCAAGATATGTAAAGGCTTTGAAGAAAACCATTACATGTCGGTAGCTGATTACATGGTGGGGTGCCGGGACAGGCTAGCCAACTCAATTATTGAATCCTGCGTAAAAGAAACCAAGAAAGATTCTGCTAACATATCGGAAAAAATAGATAAACTGGTACTTAACCGCTTTGCCGCTCCAATCTTTCTTATGGCAACGGTCTTTATTATCTATCAGCTTTCCATTGTTAAGGGGTATGACCTCACCCAATACTGGTGGCCCGTTTTAGCTAAATTCAGGGCAATTGTAGCAGGTTTTTTACCTGATGCAGGACTCCTTGAAGATCCCTATATCCGTTCCATGGGACTCTGGATGGTGGATTCAGCCAATGCATTGTTAAACTATATTCCGATTTTCCTGATTTTATTTTCCCTGATTGCGATCCTGGAAGACTCGGGATATATGGCCAGGATAGCCTTCATTCTGGACAAGATGTTTTATGCGTTCGGGTTGCACGGACAATCCACACTTCCTTACATTCTTGGCGGCGTTTTTGCCGGTGGGTGTGCTGTGCCTGGAGTTATGGCTACCAAGGGTATTCCTGATGAAAGGTCCCGCATGGCAACCATCCTGACCGTTCCTTATATGAACTGTTTGGCAAAAATTCCGTTTTACACCCTGTTGGTCAATGTCTTTTTTGCCCCGTATAAATCATGGGCAATGCTCTTTCTTTCCACCATGACCATCTTTGTGGCGCTCCTTGTAGCACGATTGCTCACCGCAACCATACTGAAAGGAAAGGAGACTGCACCCTTTGTCATGGAGCTTCCCAACTACCATCCACCCACTTTTTTTGGCGTAGGTCAGCGTGCCATTGAGCGCACCTGGCAATATATTAAAAAGGTTGGGTCTATTGTAGTGGCTGTTTCCGTCTGCGTTTTCACGCTGCTTCAGTTCCCTGGTCTCAGCGATGAACGGCAGGCCTATTTTAATGACGAAATGACCAAAGCAGTTGATACTTTTTATAAAAAGATCAGCAAAAGCAAGTATGCGGAAGATTTTGCAGATGAAGCCGCGCTTGTGAGCATGGTCAATATTTACAGTGACTACAAGACAGCCAAACTCAACATCAAAGGTGCTGATGCTTCAAAGGCCCTTGATGCTCGTTATCAGCAAAAATTTCCAGAACGATTCCGCTTTCTGAAACCCAAGAAGGACAAAGACGCAAAAATAATAAACAAATCCCTGCGAAAACTTGTCTCAAAAAGAAAATCGTTACGAAGGAGCATAAAGGAAGAACAGATTGAAACCAGCTTTCTTGGTATGGTTGGTCGCTCGCTTGAGCCGGTTACCCAATGGGCGGGCTTTAACTGGAAGATTAATGTGGCGATCCTTTCTTCCTTTGCTGCCAGAGAATCAAGCGTTGCTACCATTGGTGTATTGTACCAACAAGGGGCTGATGAAAATAAATCACTTGAAGAACGAATGGGAGCAGAAACATCTGAGGGAGCGTTCACCCCCCTTCACGCCCTGGCTATTATGGTATTTTTTGCTCTCTATCCGCCATGTCTTGCTACAACTATAATGATCAAAGTCCAGACAGCTTCTTACAAGTGGATGCTCTTTTCCATGTTCTTCCCAACTGCCTTGGGCTTTATCGTTGCAACGGGTATTTTTACCGGCGGTAATATGATTGGATTAAACGGCATTCAGATGATGGGCGTATTTTATATATTCGTGGTGTTACTCACCATCATCACCGGGCTATGGAAAACATGGAGGAATACCCCTCCACCCATTGGCAACTTGCCGGATTTTGCTGCTGAAAATAAATAAAAAAAGCGGGGAGCAGTTACATGCTCCCCGCTTTTTTTTATGCAATATAGCTACAGGCTTAATGGTTTAGTTTCTTTTCTCCGGTTATACACCGTTTACAGTCATCATCGGTGCAACCATGCTTACAATAGTAACCAAAACCTGACTCCCAATTGATTCCGCCCTTGGGACAGCGTTCAACATATTCTGAGTATTTCACCAGCCGTTCAACAACCATTTTGGGAATGGAGTGTTCCATCTTACACGCAGCATCATCTGCTTCCTCGCCATCTATGCCTAAAACATTGATCATAAATCTCTGCAGTGCACTGTGGCGGTGGACGATATCCTCAGCCAAAAGCACACCATCCTCTGTTAAGGTTACAACATCATAAGGCGCGTAGTTAATCAACCCCATTGCCCCTAAAGCTTTAAGCGCACCTGTCACGGAAGAACCTCGAACATTAAGGTATTTACTGATATCTTTGGGGCGGGCAACCAGCTTTTCCTTGGAGATGTGATAGATGGCTTCCAGATAATCTTCCTGGCTATCGGTCACGTTGTGTTTTACTTTCATGGCTTGTTTTATCTTGATGGATAATGTGGAATGAATACGCTCCCTAACATTTTAAGGCTAGCTCCTATAAAATGCAACTCTTTTGCTCTAGAGCCATTGGTACCAAAACCACTTCAGCCTGCACCTTCGTGCTGTATTCCAGATATATCCGCTAACAAGCGCAATAAAAAAAACAAAAATAATTGCCATAAACGCAAAAAAGCCGCCTAATTTTCTTAAGCGGCTTAACATGAACCTGTCTGTGGTACAGGTCACAACCGGTTGATTCTGCCCTGTACCTTTACTTAAACTTGAAAGATATTTTTAAAAATCTTTTACAATCTCCTCAGCCCACCCTTCAATATCAGAAGAAGAGTCATCTGGATCCCCGTCTATTCTCAGGGAAACGGTAACCAGTTTTGCTCCCATCTGCTCCATTTTTTCCTCAAGCAGATCCACTGCTCCACAAAAATGCTCATAACTTGAGTCGCCGCAGCCAAACAAGCCCACCTTCTTCCCTTTCAGTTCAGCACGTTCCAATTCCTCATAAAACGGTTCAAAATCTTCCTGGAACTCAATTTCATCATCACCCCAGGTAGAGGCACCGAGTAATACATAATCCCAGCCATTGTTCAAATCTTCAACCTTCACATCAATAACATTTTTTACTGTTACTTCAGCGCCACCTTTTTCTAACAACTCTCCAATCTGACCAGCGACCATCTCAGTGTTTCCGGTGGTTGAACCGTATACGATTAATGTTGTAGGCATAGTTTTTTAGCTCCTTTTTTTTGGTTAAGTTTACTTATTGTTTGTGGCTTTTGTTCGTACTGCAATTACTTTTTTTTACATTTACCGCAACAACCGTGACCATCTCTTTTTTTCCTGACGATTACCTTGCCACTGTTATGACAGATAGCGAGTCCCTTTTCTCCCATGAGATATATCTTATCTTCAGGAAGCGTGGATAAGCTCACCAAGTCATTAAACGCGCCCTGAGAACCAGGCAAAACAGTGGAAATATTATCTGTATGGATAAAAATATTCCCTTTACCAGGATAGCTTTTAGCCATCACCATGGTCAGTCGCGCGGCGGTGTCAGTCGTAAAGGTTCCGTTAACCTTGATATGCAGGTTACCGTTACGGTGGTCTGTATCAATTTGCATTTCTCTCTCCTGCTCGTAGTTATGTGCATTATTGAACGACTTCGGTTATTCCTTTTGCAAAGGATGAAAAACCAGCACTTCGCATCATGACAAAAGGTTTATTTTGTCTTTTGCAGATGCGCTTTACACAATTAGTGGCATCGTGACTCACGCATCCTACTGGACAAAACACGATATCAGCGGCATGGAGCATCTTGGCCAGTTGGGTTTTGGACTCCTCTTTTCCGCCATCATGATGCAAGAAACGCCCATTCATTTTCTCAACCAACTGCCTGTAATGCGGGATCATTTTACCCATCCCGCCGACATAGAGAACCAACTTGCCACATAAATCAGGACCAGGACAACGCTCAGTGTCTTTGTCGCTGCAAACTGAACAGTTTGTAGCCTGCCCCTGGTTGAGCAGCATGACGGTTTCAAGAGATACGAGTTCGCGCTTCATTTCTTCTTTGTCACGGGACAGCTCCGCACAAAGATTATCCAGGTAACTATTCTGCTCAGTGACCACGGTCAATTCATCACGCAACTTTTCCTCTTCCATAATGAGCACATCTTTTAGCCCCTGCAGTTCGGCATTCTCTTGTTTTGCAGTGCGAAGATTTTCCTTGAGGTCGGCGATTTTCTTCTCCTGCTGGAGAAAAAGATGGCCTGATTCATAGTGCTTCAGTCGCTCTTCAAGCTTTTCTTTTTCCTTTTGAAGCCGCTGGTTTTCCATTTCTGTGGCGTTAAGTTGGGTTTGCAACTTCTTCTTTTCATCGTGTTCAGCAATAAATGACTGCCGCTCGGAGACCAAGACCTCCTCCAGCATGGCAATTTTACCCTCCTGGGCCTGTTGTTGTTTTCGATCACGCTTATTCAAAAGGAAAAAGTCATGGGACAACATGTGGATCTCGCAAAATGTTTCTCGCAGCAATCCGTAACTGCATGCCGGGTGAGTCACCACTGCCCAGTAGGCTCCTGCGACTGCAGCACTATTAACATCCTCATTCCACAGCTCAAGGATATCAGCATCGTTTTGCGCACCACTGTAGCGCTGGACAGATTTACGGTATTTCACATCAAGAAATTTATTAAGCGCTCTGGATTGGGGGCAACGAGTGACAGCGTAGTTCAGCAAACCAGCATGGATTTCATAATCATTTTGCGCATCCTGAAGATCATAGAGTTTTTTTTTTGCCAGCTGCCTGAGATCAGTACGCCTGAGACACGTACCCAATATAGAGCATTGATAACTCCCTCGTATCTCCCAAAGCTTTTTTCTACGCGGGGTTTTCTGCTCACTATTGTGTTCTTCCAGTCCACATGCTTCACACATCTTATGCTACCTCAATCACAGGCATTCACCGGCCAGTGTGCTGCCCCATTGCTTGAGCAGGAACAATCACTATTAGGTCGATTAACTTTTATTAGCTATCCCTAAGTTAATATTGCAAACATATTCTTTTGTCAATATTTTTTTGGGCAATCTAAAACAGCTGGAAAGCCATACATTTTTCAAGCAAAAGCTCTTTTTTAGCGGCATAACCTCAAAATAATGATTAGAACTTTGTAAAGTTCTGTAAAAAATCAGTCACCATGAGCTTTTTGGGGGCTTTTTATTTACATTTGACTTTTAAAATTTCTTACTATAATTGTACCTTTCAAAAATACGTAGTTCATCAGGTACATAGTCTAATGAAGAGATCTTCCACCGTCACACGTTGCGTTCTGCCTGGTAATACCCCACCAAGCTGAATACATAGCTTTAGTAACTGGTCAAACAGGTGTTGAGGCCAAGGACATACTATGGAAAATGAAACACATTGCATTGAAACGCTTGTCAATCCAGCCAAAGGAGGAACAGAGACGCTCTGGCTCTTGATGGTTACAGCCGTCATCCTTATAGGTTGCGGCACCGCAATTGGCATGCGAATGCATACCAACTATGAAAAACGCATTGAGACCTGGCAAATTGACGCATTTGCTGAGCTGGAAGCGGGTGAAATAAGTATCTTCAATGCCCTGCAAGCAGCGGCAGAGGAAATTAATGCAACGCATATACTAGAGGGAGATTACTGGGTGAGCGTTGCGGAACTGGAAGAACTCTATGTACCACCTTTTGCTCACGATGCAGCCTGGCACAAGCAGGGCAAAATCCAGTGGGCTATGAAAATGGTTGCCACCGACGATCGTCATATTGCTCTCTATCTGGGGCACCCTCAAGCTGAAGAAATCCAATCTGCCTTTTTACTCCTCCTGCTTCATGATCATAAAAAAAAGCAGGGAAATGCAGCAGTGGGGCCCACCCACGCCCCATATGAAATTTGGATAAACGATAAAAAGAATCAGGGGTTTCCCAACATTATTACTGACCAGGCCCTCATAGCAGCAGGTTGGAAAGAAATCGTTGCCTTAACAGGCGAAGATGAAATAAAACGTATGAAAGGAACCACAATTAATGAAAATTAACATTATAACGCTACTGTTTACGCTTTTGACTGCCACCACGTTAGCCGCAGCTGAAGGCCAGGCAGAAAAAAAGACCATCGGTGTCACCCTTCACCCTTACTACAGTTTTACCAAAAACATTGTTGGTGATGCCGCCGAGGTAGTGCCGCTTATCGGTTCCGGATTTAACCCGCACAACTATCGTCCACAGCCCGATGATATAAAGCGATCTATGAACATAGATATCATGGTGGTCAACGGTATAGGCCACGATGAATTTGCCTTTGAGATAATGGAAGCGGCAAACATGCTGGATAAGGTTGAGCTCATCTATGCCAACAAGGATGTTTCCCTTATCCCGGTTTCCGGCACCCTGGACGGGAAAAAGATGGTTAACCCGCACACCTTTGTTTCGGTCACCACCTCCATCCACCAGATTTATACTATCTCCAAGGAGCTGCAAAAGCTTGACCCGAAAAACAGTGACCTGTACCGTAAAAACACCAGGTCTTATGTGCGAAAGCTGCGTAAAATGAAGGCCGAGTACATGAAAAAGGTGGCTGATCTGGCAGAGCTGGATTTTCGTTGTGCCACCATCCATGGTGGGTACGACTATCTACTTCAGGAATTTGGCCTACAGGTTACCGCTGTTATTGAACCTGGCCATGGGCTGAAGCCTACGGCAAACCAACTGGCTAAAACCATTGATGCCATAAATGCGTTGGACGTGGATGTGATCTTCACAGAAATGGATTTTCCTGAAAAATATGTGGACACCATCCAAGCTGAGACCGGGGTTCGAGTTCGTCATCTCTCCCACCTGACCAAAGGCGAGTACACTGCAGAGAGCTTTGAGCAGGGTATTCGCGAAAACCTGGAAGCGCTGACCGCAGCTTTGTTGGAAGCATACTCTGCTGAACACAGCAAGGAGGGCTGAAATGAAGGTATCCCAGGAGGGCACGCTGGCAAGCAAAGGTCCAGCCGTCTCGTTTAACAAGCTCAACCTTCACTTGGGCGGCAACCATATCCTCCAGGATATCTCCTTTAATGTGGAGCCCGGCACCATTCACTGCATCCTTGGACCTAACGGTGGGGGGAAAACTTCGCTAATCCGCTCTTTGCTTGGTCAAATGCCACATGATGGAACGATCAAAATCACCTGGCAGAATAAAAAACAGGTCACCGGGTATGTGCCCCAGGCTTTGGATTTTGACCGGACACTGCCACTGACAGTGAGCGACTTCATGGGCATGATCTGCCAAAAGCAGCCCGTCTTTCTTGGTAGAAGCCGGATGAAACAGTCCACCATAAGAGAAGCCCTGGAACAGGTTGGGATGGCTGAAAAAATCAACTACCAGTTCGGCGGACTTTCCGGCGGTGAACGCCAGCGAGTGCTGCTTGCCCAGGCGCTCATTCCTGAACCAGACCTGCTTATTTTAGATGAGCCTGCTTCTGGCCTTGACAAGAAGGGAGCCGAGATCATGCGCTCCATCCTGCTGGATCTCAGTGCTAAAGGCAAAACGCTGTTGATGATCCATCACGATCTGGCAGAGGTCCGTGAGATTAGCCACATGGTGACCTGTATTAATCGCAGGGTTATTTTCTCTGGTGCTCCAGAGGTCATGCTTACCCCGGAAAACATCCTCACCATCTTTTCCTCAAATTAACAGGTACGACTTCCCATGGAAAATATTTACGATATGATCCGCGCCCCGCTCATGGCGATGGGCGAGGCAGGACAACTACCGGATTTTTTCCGTTACGCCTTTGTGGTGAACGCCCTGCTCTGCTCGATTTTACTTGGCCCCATTTTGGGCGGAGTCGGAGTTATGGTGGTCACTAAACGGATGGCCTTTTTTTCCCAGGCGGTTGGACAGGCAGCACTCACTGGCGTTGCTATAGGCGTGCTCCTGGGCGAACCCATAACCGCACCCTACGCCTCGCTGTTTGGTTTCTGCATTGTGTTTGCCCTGCTGATGAACTATACCCGTAACCGTACCCGGATGTCTCCTGACACGGTGATTGGCGTCTTTCTCTCCATCTCTCTTGCGGTTGGCGCCTGCGTGTTGCTTTATGTGACCGGCAAAGTCAACATGCATGTGCTGGATAACATTTTGTTTGGTTCCGTCCTGACCGTTAATGATACAGACATGAACGTACTGCTGATCATCTCGGTGCTCTGCATTGTTGTGGGGATACCGCTGTTTAACCGGATGCTTATTTCCAGCTTTAACCCAAGCCTTGCTCATGCACGGGGCATTAACGCCAAACTCTATGATTATATCTTTGTACTCATGATCACACTGATCACGGTTGCCTCGCTGAAGATCGTCGGCGCAGTGCTGGTGGAAGCGCTGTTCATCATTCCGGCAGCTGCGGCGCGTAATATCAGCCGCTCGATGAAAGGCTTTTTTGGCTATAGTGTAGCCATTGCCTGGATCAGCTGTATTCTGGGCATTATTCTCCCCATGGAGCTGGGGATTCCAGTACCATCTGGAGGTGCCATCGTACTTATCACGTCGTGTTTTTTTGTGCTCACCATGCTCTTTCGAGTATTTTCCGGTAAATACAGGGAGGCTTCTGTATGAAACATATAGCTGTAACTATTACATCCCTGTTCCTGCTTACCTGCACACAGGCTGTGGCCCAGCATTCAAATAAAGCAACAGACAAGACCATTTTGGTTTCCCAGGACTTCACGGAAATTTTAGTCAAAACGCTTGTCAAAGGCACTCCTGTTAAGGTGGTCAGGGCAATCCCTGCCGATTACACTCCGGATGTGCATACCTATTATCTGAAAAAATACTGGGAAAGATTTGCTCGCCTTGCTCAAAATGCTACAGCTGCGGTTACAGTTACCTCGGCCTGGCCACAGGACCCGCTCTACCCATGGGCAAGACGAGCGAACATTCGGATTGTTCATATTGATGCCATCGCACCATTGGATGGTTCCAGAGCCGGGGTTCCCCTGCTCGACCTGTCTGAAAAAGCGGGGAAGTCTCCTGCTGTATGGAACAGCCCAGGCAACACTGCCCGGATAGCTGATATTGTGGCCTCAGACTTGAAAATCCTTTTTCCTGCAGCGAGTGCACAGATACAAGCAAATCTCAATGATGTGAAAAAAGAACTGTTTAAGTTGCGAACCCGCTTTGAAACAGCCTTTGGCATGGCTGATTTTTTTGAAGTGGCAGCTTTATCCTTAAACCACGCCTACCTCATGGAAGAGTTTGGTATTGTGGTGGTGGATTCGCTGGTTAAACCGGGTGCCAAGGTAACCAGGGAAGATCTGGAAAAATTTGTACAGAAAACAGGAGCAAATGACGTACACATAGTTTTAAGCAGTCGGAAGCCCAACAAAGAGACAGCTGACCTGCTGACAAGTAATGGACTTACCTGTGTGGTGCTCAGCGACCTTTCCTATGATGAAAAGAAACCAGCCCAGGAGCAATTCCTTGACTTTCATGAACACAACCTTGAGCAGCTTTTAAAAGGGCTGTCTGCAACCCAATAACACGACCTCACCCCTGAAGAAACAAACCGACGTATCGCTCTAGCAATACGTCGGTTTTCTTTTTTGTAACCGTAGCACTAAAGTGCAAGACTATCTGCTCTCCTTTTTAATTAACTCAAACCCTTGCTCTTTCAGCCCGTTACACAGTTCCTGAAAGGCTTTGTTCAGCAGCAGTTTCTTTTCGCCGATCCCGGTTATAGTCATAAAAATGTCCATGTACGGGGTTTCCCCAATCTTGGTGGCAAGTGATTTGGTGTAAATTTCAGGATACTCCTCAACAACTCTTATCAATACCGGATCAAGCATGGACTCATCGTTACACTCAACAGTCACACTCTTTGTCATTGCTTCACCCTCACCAAATATCTCACCCAGGAAGTGCTGCAGGGATTGATTTATGATGACCTTCAACTCAGAAGGCACGCCAGGCATGCTGATAACCGCAGTTTCGCCTACCTTGAGAAAAACACCGGGTGCGGTCCCCACGGCATTGAACAGCGGCTCTGCCCCTCTGGGCAGCCAGGCCATGGTTTCCCGCGCTGGATTAAGTCCACCCTGGGCCATAATGCCCTGCTCGAAAAAATAATCATACTGCTTTCGTACCATCTCCAGCGCTTCCTCATGGAGTTCCACTTCCCGGTCTGTACCGGCTGCGATCCCTTTCAAGGTTAAATCATCTGAAGTTGGTCCCAATCCTCCGGTAGTGAACACAATATCCACTTTGCGACTGACTGCGCCTCGCACTGCTTCTGCTATGGTGCTCAGCTCATCCGGTACCACGGTGACACGATCAACCTTCCCACCTCGACTATGAACAAGTTTCGCCAACCAATTGGTATTGGTATCCAGGATATCTCCAGTCAGAATCTCATTGCCAATGATAATAATTTCAACAGTTGCTGATTTTTCCATAAAATTTGTCCTTGGCAAAAAAAAATTGATGCCCTGTAGGATGTTACCATTTCATTAGATTCCTGAATTAAACATACCTGAGCCAAAGCAAAAAGTTTTTTTAGGAAAAATGGAAAAAAACAGGGCTGAGCAAATTCGAAAGAAGCCTGGCGGTGGGAAAAAACAGGGTCTGGCCGCATGACCCCGCCGTCTAGGTATTACTGGAGCTATGTGAGAGAAAAAAAGTAAGCCTTATGCTTCCTGCAAAAGCCTAGTTGCATTCTCGCTGTTTGGTTCATACAAGCGCAATGCTGCTTTGCTATTGGCGTGGATGGATTCAATGGTCTGCTGTAACAGCTCTTCAGCAGATACCCGGTCTAACCCGGTTGACAATGCAACACTGCCCCCCCCACTTGCTGATCGATGCACAGCAGTTCCACTTACAGCAACATTGTCAGCACCGGCAGAAAGTGAGGAACGCTTCTCAGTAACCTCTTGCTGGGATGTATTTTTCCCTGCTGTTGCTTCAAATTTCTGCTGGCTATTCTTCCCTTTAAACAGGGGCACATCAGGGATGGACGATAGTGACATAAAGCGAACTCCGACTCTGGTTTTTTCATCGTTATACAGTGATTATAACTGGTACAATACCATTTTTCAAACAAGTGGAAACTTTTTTATAGCGATAAAATAAGCAGCTAGAACGATTTACATAGAGTTTATCCTGGACATGCAACTTTTCCATTTCAGGTCGTGTAGAATTCGAAAGGTCACAAAAAATAAACGAGAGATCACAATCAAAGAAAAGCCACAAGAGAACATTTTGGAGCCGTTTCTGGGGGAAATTTACCAGGAATTTACCAGATTTTCTGGTAATGGCAGCACACTTTTTGTAGAGTATTTTTTTCATAAACCTTAACTAAAACATATCACCTCACCATGACAACAATGACAGAAAAAACTTCTTTATTCAAACGGCTCTGGCAAAAAAAGCGTACTAAGCTGTTCTGTGCCTGCATCGTCCTTGGTGGTGTAGCATGGGTCAGCATTCCCATTGGCCTTACCGTGTATCTCGAAAAATGGCTGGTGGAAAATGGTGCTGAATCTGCCCATATAGAAAAAATAAAGCTCAATCCGTTCACTGGGGTCGTGGCCCTCCATGGAGCTGACATCAAACGTGACGGCCAAGTTGTGTTTAGTGACTCCACTATTCAGGTCAATCTTGGGCTGCAACGACTGTTCAGCAAAGAGGCCAATGTTGCTGCACTCCTGGAAGACGTGACCCTTGAAGTCGAACAACAGCAAGACGGAAGCTTACGCATTGGTTCGTACACCATCGTGCCCAAGACGGAACAGGAGGAACCACCTGCACCTGAAAAGGATAACTCCCCCTGGTACCTCTTTGCACCGGAAGTAAAGCTTAAAAATAGTAAAGTCGTCTACAAACAACCGAACCTGAAGGTTGAAGTAGTCATTACAGATGGAAAGATAGAGCGTTTTAACACCATCCCGGAAGATAAAAGAGGTGCTATTGCTTTAAAAGGAACGGTTAATGGCACTCCATTTGATTTTGATTTGAACCAGATAAGCGTTGTTGACGGGCTATCGTTAGCCGGTAAGGTGAAGTTGGCGGGCTATCCGCTGCAAAATTTTGAGCAGTTACTTGCACCTACCCTTGCCTCGTTCAAGGGGACAGCGCATCTGGATGGTGAGACCAGTTTTACCATGGATAAAGATGGTAATATGGAAGCCCAATACGCTGGCACCGTTGGTTACGAAAAAGGGACGCTTGGGGGTGCAGGTTGGTCCGCTGGAGGGACTATCAACTGGAAAGGTGACCTTACGTACCAGTCGAAAAAAAGCGATCTGCAACTGGTTACCAATGGATTACTTACCCTTGATGGACCAACCCTTTCTCTGGACGACACAACGGAAACCATGAAGGTTTCCGGAGAGATGCTGTCTTTTGATGGCACAACCAAGGTCGCACGGAACCAGTCCACAATGATAGAGTATGATGGTGCTGTCACCATGGCAGGATCTATGGTGAATGTTATTGACTCCCTCACTGTTCAGCTTGGGAAACTGGGATGGAAAGGGCAAGGAGGCTACGCCCTCCAGCAAGATGGGCAGACTATAACCACACAGGGTAAGCTTACCACCAGTGATCTTGCTGTAAAAACTGCAGCAGGGATAGAGGTTACCAATAAAACCAGTGCTGTTCAAAGCGGCTTATCCGTTACTCTTGGGGAAAAGATCCAACTCAAGGGGACTGCTGATGTTTCCCTGCAAGAACTGCTGGTTAACCAAAATGATGCGCCGTTGGTAAGTGTGACTGACCTTGCTATGCACCAAGCCGGCGGTCAGGACCAAGGTGTTGCTGTTCAGTCGGTACAGGTACAAGGGGTGACAATACCAATTTCTGAAACGGTCCCCGTCCAAATAGCAATACAAGAAACAATCCTGGAAAACCTTGTCAGCCCGGATTTCGCCAACATTGCCATCGGCAAGCTGGAGTTGAATGCCCCCAAGGTTATGGATGAACAGGAAACAGTGTTAGCTGAGCTGGCCCAGGTTGCGATTCAAGCCATCAATGCATCTACCAACGCAGACGTAACGATGGAGCAATTCAAGGCAGAAAAAGGGCAGTTTATGCTAGCCAAGGAGCAGAAAAAACCGCTGGCCACCCTTGGTGCAGTAAATGCGCAATCACTGTCGTGGTCCACTGAAAAGGGCTTTGTCGCTGATACCATCACGGTGGATTCGATGTTTTCCGGCTTTACCCGAGAAAAAAGCCCTGAAACGAAAAAGATGGAGAAAAAAGAAAAGCAACCAAAGCCACAACAAGAACGGGTTGCCCAAAAACTCCCGGTTACAATCAATACTATTACTCTTGTCGGCAAAAGTGGGTTCACCTTCATCGACAACACACTGGAAAGCCCATTTACCACAGAGTTACTGCTGGACAAAGCGCAGATAACAGATATTAACCTCAACAACCCTGAGCAACCCATCAATTATGTGGTTGAAGGTGTCCTTGACACCTATTCACCTTTAAAAATTAAAGGAAGCCTGGTTCCTCTAGGTAAGCAGTTGCTGGTGAAGCAAAAAGCTAAGTTAAAGAACTATTCTCTGCAGCATGTCAGTCCTTACGTTGTGAATGCCATCGGCACCTACTTTGAGAGCGGTCAGCTCGACCTGGATTCCACCCTGAAAATAGAAGGTGATGCGCTCAATATTGATACCGATGTACATCTCCAGGATATCAAAGCTGAGACCGTAAACCCTGAACTTGCAGCAGAACTCAACAACAGCTTACCTATTCCATTGGACCTAGCGCTTTCCATGCTGCGCGACAAAAAGGGCAATATTAAGTTAGATATACCTGTTTCCGGTAAGTTATCTGACTTTTCCATTGGGGTGACAGATATCATCGTCACTTCAGTGGGCAAAGCCATTGCGATGGGTGTGGCACCCTACCTTGCCTACACCTTTCTTGGCCCTGCTGGAGCCCTGGTATATCTGGGAGGACAGGTTGGGCAATCATTGCTTGAAACGAACCTGCCCCCGCTCACCTTTAGCGAAAATCAAGCAGAACTCAGTGAAGAGCAAAAGCTGGCATTAGACAAGATAGGGCCATCGATCCAAAAAGATGCAGAAGCGGTGTACAGTATTTGTTCCAAGGTAGCTCCAGCAGAGCTAGGAGAAAATGCAAAAGGAAAAAGTGGCAACGCACTTCTACAAGATGAGGAGGTGAGAAAACAACTCTTTGAAATTGGTAAAAACCGCTCCACGTTGGTGCAGCAATACCTGCAAAACAACTTTGCAATAACCAAAGAGCAGCTGCTGATTTGTAACCCCGGAATTAACTTCGAAAAATCTGGAGCGACTATTATAGAATTTAGAAAATAAGATGGCTGCTTTTCTTTAGAGTGTAATCAACGACGAAGAAATCAGCCAAAATCACCGAATAAAAACCAGCCACAAATGCGACGAGACTCACCTCGGCGTCTCGGCAAGATCAAAAGACAATATTTCCTTCATGGTACCAGCTGATTGTATTTTGCCTTTATAAGGAGGCTGAAAAGAACACAGGATATTTCAATAAAAACAGAGAGTTAAAAGAGAAATCACCTTCCTTTTCCTGATCACAGATGTATGCTCGTACAACTGCTTCCTCAGCACCAACTGTTGATACAAAATACCCACGAGCCCAAAAGCTCATCCCACCAGAGTTCTTTCGTTGACCAAGATAAGTCCGAGCTATGTACATCGCACTTTTGCCTTTCATGTAATCAACAACTTGGGAAACTGCATATTTGGGAGGAATTGAAACAAGCATATGGACATGGTCTTGCTGCAAATGCCCCTCCAAGACCTTGCTCTCCTTCTGCCGAGCAAGATCATGAAATACCTCGCCAAGGTGTTGACGAAGATGCCCGTATAATGCCCTCCTTCTCTATTTGGGTATCCAGACAACATGATACTTGCATTCCCACTTCGAGTGGCTTAAACTTTGTAAGGAGCTCATTAAAGCCTCCTTTTCGTGACTTTAAGCGGTCCACGAGATCAGAGGCTTCACTATTTTTCAGGGATCGTCAAACTTTTGTGGTTCCCGGCAAAGCCGGGGGGTTACCTAAAAGAAATATTCAGAGACAAATGCCTACCTGCTGATTTTATTTTCCTCCATTGCGTATACCATAGAATTCAGGGAATATTCTGGAGAATCTGTGGGAACGAATGAATATCGAAAATGTTAAGCGTAACAAGGTAAGCGAAGACTTTGAGAAATTGGCAGGAAAAGCAATGTAACTAATCACAGGCACTTCATCTTTGCACGATTACTTTTTCCCGCATACCCATAACTAACTAAGAAGTTTTGGAGAAATATTATGTTCAAAATCAAGAAAAGCATAACTGCCAAGTATATATTTTCAATATTTCCCATTATTGCATTGTTCATGTTAGGTTTTTGTATTGTTATTTATCAATTTCAAAAAAATGACAGCATAGAACAGGCAACAGAATTAGGGCTAACTACAAGTAATGAAATTGCCAATGTCCTGGAAGGCTGGCTTGCAGATCAAATCAAAATTGTGAAAATCATCGCGAAAAATTCTGACATCATCAAGCTCTGCAAGGATCCTGCCCAACCAGGAATCCGTAAAAAAGCTCAACTATATCTTCAACAAATCCATGATGGCATAGGGTATTATGAAAATATGCCCATTGCCATAAAATTACCGGATGGCAAAAGTTTTGAAATACCGTCCAATGGAACAATGAAAAAGGTTTCAAATGGTGGTTTCATTATTGATACTGTCAAGGGCAATACCATTGGAAAAGGCAACCCTGAGCTCAGTTTTATAAAAGCCATATACCAGGGAAAGGACCATTTTATCAGTGAAGTATATCCAAGTATTTTGAGGGGCAATCCTATTTTTGTCATTTCTGCACCAGTAAAAGATGAAAACAACCAGATTGTCGGCGTTGCCTTTATCGCTCCCCAGATGGATTTTTTTACCGATAAGTTTATCAATTCTCGTCGAATCGGAAAGACCGGCCGTTTTATGATGATTGATGACAGAGACATGGTCATTGCCCATCCTGACCAGAAAAATATTCTTAAAAAAGATGCCATCCTCCCTATCAAGGGGATTATAGACCAATTTTTCAAAGGGGAAAAATTTGCCTTTGCCAGCACCGATGGCGAAACTAGGCTCTATGTCGCCTCTCCTGTCAATATAAATAACACCCTGAATATAAAAAACCGATGGATTGTTGTCTTTTCTAAAACCAAGGATGAGATGCTTGAAAATTCAATGTCTTTCCTGAAAATTGTTGCCGCGATCGGCGCGGCCTTTCTCATCATTATGAGCACTGTCATTTTGCTTGTTTCCAGCTGGATGATTATCAAGCCCATCAAGCAGAGTACGAATAATTTAAAGCGCTTGTCTGATGGTGACTTTACAGCAAGGATGGATATCAAGTCACAGGACGAATTTGGTGAACTGGGAACGTCCATGAATCGTTTGTCAGGACAGCTGCAAACAATATTTCAAAATATTGCCGAAGGAATCAAAACCTTAATGTCTTCATCCACGGAACTTAACCGGATTTCAGGCATTATCGCTGATAATTCAGTGACGAATGCCCAAAAAATACAAAATATTACAGATAATATCGGTAAAACAAATATCCAGACAAACGACTCTGCTTCCTTGGTGGGAAATACCACGGATAATATCCAAACCATTGCTCGTTCAACTGAAGCAATCACTTCAAGGATTCAAAACATTTCACAAAATACTGAAAAAGGGAGTCATATCACTCAGAATGCCGTCAGAAGAGCCCAGGAAGTTTCCAGGGAAGTGGTCGGTCTAGGTGAGGCAGCCAAAGAAATCAATGAGGTGACAGATACAATTTCAGCAATATCTGATCAAACAAATCTGCTTGCCCTGAATGCCACGATTGAGGCCGCAAGAGCCGGAGAGGCGGGTAAGGGTTTTGCCGTTGTGGCAAATGAAATTAAGGAGCTTGCAAATCAAACGGTGACGGCAACCAATGAAATTTCTGAAAGAATAACAAAAGTTCAGGATACAACGTTAAATTCAGTGGCGGCAATCAATGAAATCCTTGCTATTATCAATGATACTAATGATATCATGTCTCAAATTTCAATGCAAATTACGGATCAACTGAATACTGCCAGAGAAGTCTTAGACCAGCTCAATCATACATCGGACGAGGTTCAGGATGTAAATGAAAATCTTGGCAGATCTTCCACCATGGTCGGTGAAATTACCATGGATATGAAGGAAATCAATCAGAGTGCTTCCGAAATCAAGGAAAGTAGTCAGTCCATCAATAGCAGCGCCATGAATATTTCGCAACTGGCCACAAACCTGGAAAAACTGGTAGGAAAATTCAAAATCTGAAATTGTAACTGATCTCGGGCACTCCATCTTTGTGCGATCGCTCTTTCCCGCATACTCTTGTACACGGAGTCTTGCTTCGTTCGCTTACCTGCTCAATAGAGTGCTTGCACAGATCTGAATCACCCGCGACCAGTTACACGTCGGAAGTAGAGAGTAACACAGGAGTACAGGCCCCGTGATTGGTTACCTGAAATTGGATGTCGAAGTTGGCAAAAGAAAGCAGAAACCGAAAATGCAGGCGTCTTGAGATCGCCTGTGAACATATCGCCAGTTTCGGATATACCCCAGGTAAATGGCGGAAACCTTACCGGATGATTGTTTTGCACAAAACAATGAATGAATAAGGGTGCATGTCTGCTGTTTGATGGTTTTCTGCTTTAGGTATGCCGAATAAAATTTTTAAAATTGTTATTCTTTAATCTTGGAGAACTCACATGTTCAAAAATCTGAAAAGTATAACCGTTAAATACATTTTGTCAATTTTTCCCATTATTGCACTCTTTACACTCGGTTTTGGTTTCATCATTTATCAACTGGAGAAAAAGGAGAAAGAGAACAGCATAAAACAGGCGATAGAATTGGGTGAAATAACAAGTGAGGCAATTGCCCATAACCTAGAGGGGTGGCTTCAAAATCAAATTAAAAATGTAAAAATTATTGCTAAAAATCCCGATGTCATCAAACTCTGCAAAGATCCTGGCCAAACGGGACTCTATCAAAGGGTTCAATTATATCTCCAGCAAATACATGACGGTATCGGTTTTTATGAAAATATGCCGATCGCTATTAAATTACCAGATGGGAAAAGTTTCGAAATAAGGTCCCATGGACAAATAAAAAAGGTGTCAAATGGGGGGGCTATAATCGATACAGTCAAAGGTCATACCATAGGAAAAGGCAAACCTGAAAGTAGTTTTATAAAAGCTATATATGAAGGGAAAGACCATTTTGTCAGTGAAGTCTATCCCAGTTTTCTGAGGGGAAACCCTATCTTTATTATTTCTGTTCCTGTAAAAGATGAAAACAATGAGATTCTCGGTGTTGCCATGGTAGCACCTCAGATGGATTTTTTCACCGATGAATTCATTAATTCCGTTCGTATAGGAAAGACAGGAAGTTGTATGATGGTTAATGACCAGAACACTGTCATTGCGCACCCAGACCCAGAAAATATCCTCAAGAAAGATGCTGTCATCCCTATCAAAGAAACAATAGACGAATTCTTCAAGGGTAAAAGATTTGCCTTTGCCCGCGCGGATGGTGTGAACAGGCTCTATGTTTGTGTACCTGTCAATATGGATAACAAATTACATATAAAACATCGATGGCTTATAATATTTTCTCAAAACAAGAATGAAATTCTTGAAAATTCAGTATATTTCCTAAAAGTGGTTACGGTTCTTGGTATTGTTTTTCTAATCATTATGAGTGCTGTCGTTTTACTGGTCTCCAGCGTTATAATTATAAAGCCTATCAAAAGAAGCATGAATAATTTGAAAATGTTGTCTAATGGTGATTTTACTACAAGGATGGATATCAATTCAAAGGACGAATTTGGTGAGCTTGATAAATCCATGAATAGCTTATCAAAACAATTACGGATGATATTTGAAAGAATCACTGAAGGCATCAAAACGCTCATATCTTCCTCATCCGAACTCAGTAAAATTTCTGAAGTCATTGCAAATAACTCCACTAATAATTCCAAAAAATTACAGAATATTTCAGAGAATACCGATAACACTAATATTCAGATAATGAATTCTGCGTCATTAGTGGAAAAAACGACACGCAATATCCAAAGGATTGTCCAGTCAACGGAAGAGATCACTTCAAAAATTCAAAATGTTTCACAAAATACTGAAAAGGGAAGCCATATTACTCAAAATGCGGTCAAAAGAGCTCAAGAAGTTTCCGAAGAAGTCATCAGCCTGGGGAATGCTGCCAAAGAAATCAGCAAGGTAACAGAGACAATCTCGGATATATCTGATCAGACCAATCTCCTTGCCTTGAATGCTGCCATTGAGGCAGCGAGGGCCGGAGAAGCAGGAAAAGGTTTTGCTGTTGTGGCAAATGAAATCAAGGATCTTGCAAAACAGGCAACAACCGCAACGAATGAAATAGCACAAAGAATAACCAAAGTTCAGGATACGACATTAAATTCAGTGACAGCGATAAATGAGATTCTTGAAATTATTCATAGCACTGATGCTATTATGTCTCAAATCTCCGTTGAAATTGCTGATCAGTCGGGTACTGTCAAAGAAATTCTCGGGCATCTCAACCATACATCAAAGGAGGTTCAAAGTGTAAATGAAAACCTTAACAGGTCTGCTACTATGGTTGGTAAAATTACCATGGACATGAAGGAGATTAATCAGAGTGCGTTAGAGGTGAAGGAAAGTAGTCAGTCGATCAATGGCAGCGTTATGGATATTTCACAACTCACCATTACCCTGGAAAAAATTGTCAGGAACTTCAAGATTTAATGCCTTCCTCTTTTTTTTTTGGGGGGGGGGTAAGTTGTCTTCCGGGGAGAGCCACCGGTTTCCCGAGTGGCTCCCCACAGGCCCGGACGAGCACAATTAATGCATCCGGTTCCTCTGGTCAAGGTTTCGCTGCATAGATCGATTGCACCACTCTAGCCCGCATTTCTCATCAAATCCAAGGGTGACCATATTTTCCAAGATAAATCAGTTTTGCTTGCTCATTTTCTACTACAAGCTGACCATTTGTTGCCAAATCTCAATAATTGGGCAGCCTGAGTTCC
>PDWI01001535.1_pt1 | contig 36233 bp, 29 predicted proteins | sample 1430891 | NCBI WGS metagenome assembly PDWI01 (sample SAMN01162508, study PRJNA174530) | Oral metagenome, whole genome shotgun sequencing project. | biome: Marine environment; feature: Marine mammal; material: Swab sample of the gingival sulcus; isolation source: swab sample of gingival sulcus... | reverse complement strand
CCTGTCTGGATAAACATAATGACTACACCGGCCTTGATTTGTCATACCAAATGCTCAAAAAAGCGGCACACCGTGCCAGCAAAAAAGACTTTATAAACTGCCGCCTGATCCGGGCCAATGCCGAATCTCAAAATTTTCCTGACGATAGTTTTGATCTGATACTGACAGATACAGCCCTGCACATGATCCCAGACTGGCAAAGCGCAATCATGGCCGCAGGCAAAAGCCTTACCGCGACCGGCACCCTGATAGGAGCTGTACCTGTGCTGGGCATTGATGAAGATTTTGACAAGGGCTGGAACAAATATTCCAGCCGTCCGCAATTTCACGCCCTGACCACAGATGATTTGAAAGGAGCCTGCCAGGCGAACAATCTGGATTTCACCTGCCTTGCCACCAACGGCGGCATGCTCTATTTTCAGGCATGTAAAAAACAAAGGTAGCAGAAAATTATAGGGTTTTATTGTCCCTGTTTAAGGTTAAATCCCCGCCTTTAAGGCGGGCAGCATTTTGCCAGCAGCTTGTTTATACTCTGTTACATGGAATATCGCTAATGAATGCCGATTGTATCGTTGTACTGGAAAAAGGACAAATCAAGGAAGCCCGCCGCCATGAAGGACTTCTTCTCCCCAAATGGCTTGCACGCAAGAATGTGGCACGAACAGCAGGATTTTACGCAGGTTGGGTCACAAAAGCTGAAATGACCGGCAAGCCTCAACTGTAAACAACAATCTGTCTTTTTGGGGGGAATGTTACAAGGATTTGCCCTGGTTAAAAATTTTCCAGCAACTGAGCAGGCGAAACAATACGAACAGGAGAAGATGCGTTCAAAAAAGCCTCATCCCTTGTAACAAGATAGTTCATTTTGGCTCTGGCAGCACAGGTGGCAATCAAGGCGTCTTCCTAATCCTCAATGGGTAATTCCAAAGCCTGTTCACAGTCCTTTCCTTTGACATCTATAACGATAACAAGGCCACATCAAAATCGGCTATGAGGCAAAACATTACGAGATGTATCTCTGTGGAAAAAACCATATTATTGATTTGCTGCCAAAAGACTATAGCAAATTTGCAGCCATTTTTGCCGACTGAACAGTATTTTTCATCAGCATGGTTATGGTCATAGGTCCAACACCTCCTGGTACAGGTGTGATAACCGAAGCCTTCTCCTTAACACTTTCAAAATCGACATCACCTGCCAAAATAGCCTTACCAGACTCTGTTTTTCCTATTCGATTGACGCCTACATCTATAACGGCAGCACCATCTTTTATCATATCGGCTGTTACCAGTTTTGGTACGCCAACAGCTGCGATAACAATGTCCGCTCTTCTGCAATGCTCGGCCATATCTCTGGTCCTGGTGTGGCAAAGAGTGACGGTAGCGTTGCCAGTATCACGCTTTTGCAGCATGAGATTGGCCATTGGCTTGCCCACGATATTTGAGCGGCCAAGAATAACAACTTCAGCACCACTGGTTTCCACGCCACTTCTTTGCAAAAGTTCCAGTATACCATGAGGAGTACATGGTAAAAAACACCGTTCACCTAATACCATGCGACCAATATTCACAGGATGGAAACCATCCACATCTTTATCAGGATTAATAGCGTTTAAAATTCTGCTTTCATTTATGCCTTTTGGTAGTGGAAGCTGGACAAGAATACCGTTAATGGCGGGATCATTGTTATATTTTTCAACAATCTCAAGGAGATCTGTCTCGGAAATATCAGCAGGCAGCGTTACCTGTTCAGAATGGATACCTATTGCATGCGCGGTATTATTTTTTGCAGCAACATATGATTGCGAAGCAGGATTCTCTCCGACCAAAATTGTAACCAGTCCAGGTACTATATTATGTTTTTCTTTCAGTTCAGCTATCTCTGTTTTTAATTCTTCTCTAATATCTTTGGCTGTTTCTGTACCGCTAACTATTATTGCACCCATTTGTTACCTCTTTGTTACGTATTTTTCAGTATTCGATTTATACGAAGCACGGACCCCTTTCATACCACTATTTACCACAAGTAATAGATTGCTATCCAAACATCGGTGATGTTCATTAACGAGAATATAGAGTCCGAAGGAACTACTCGTTATGAGCTCTTTTCTTATTTGACATATATTTTAAATAATCTTCAATAAATAATTTAGTCCTTCGTTCTACCCCTTTCCTGTTTAAATGATAGACAGTATTAAACATCATGTCATTAGAAAACATATATCTTTCGGGACTACCAAGGAGAGTAAAATTATAGTGACGGAACGTATCTGCGATCTTCCTTATTTGCTTACCATTATTTTTGTATGACATATCCTGGTAACATGGATATGTAACAAATAGTTCTCCACCTTTATCATGTATAATATCTTCAGCTTTTTTGATTTTATTCATTACATCAATGTTAAAAGAACTCTCGAATCGTGGCTCAGCATGCAGAGGATGTTTTTTTGTCATATTCCAATGTGCATCAACATCACCATATTCATTGAAAGAATTTACACTATAGACATCGCTCTCAGTAAATCCAATATATTCAGTAGGTTTGAATTTTGATAAGGCATATTTAGGTAAAAATGGGATTAGTTTTATAATCTGCTCTGCATTTAATAGTTTGTAGTTATGTGGGGCAACATCCAGGATAGTTCTCAGAAGCTCTTCTGAAACATAATTGTAGTTTCTGTAAAAATGAGCATATTCAGCTGCAAGTACAACAATATCTCCTTTTTTTATATATTGAATTGTATTTTCAATCATATATTTCAGACCAATCCCAGCGTGAACCCCGGTATTAATAACTTTTAATCCGAGGTGAGATTCAATGGTTTTACTATCAAGTCCAAAACTTATATTGGATCCACCTATAAAGATTAATCGTGGTTTTTCTGTTTCTTTCAGGAGTGTATCTTTATGCAGATATGCAAATAAAAGAGATTTGGCAGCACGTGGTGTAGCTGGCAACACAATACCAATTGCAATTATTACGATAAAAAAGAAAATAAAAAAGAATAATCTCTTTAGAAAGGTTTTCATACTCTATCTTTGCCTTACTGGCAAAAACCTGTCATAAAAAACAAAAAAACGTGCTTCAGTAATCACTGGGTGACGTAAACAAAGACACGTATCCCTTTTATCGGGGTTAGAATTGAAAATATACAAATTCTTGTGCCTCTCCACCATATTCAATCATAAGAATCACAATAGCATAATATATGAACCAGCGGCTATATCTATTAAAACGCTTTTCTATTTGAAGAGCGTGATTTTTATGTCTTTGAAACCATTCAACAAATACAAGCAATACAATAAAAGCCATTGCTTTTTTAGGAAAAATTTCTGGATACGTGAACAACGAATATGAAAATATTTTTGATACGTATTGAATAGCATCTGCAACAGTTTCTGATCTGAAAAATATCCAGGAAATTGTAGTCAAAAAAAATGTTGTACTTATCTGTACAATTTCTCTACTGTTGGGAAGTATTGTATGCTGTGCTACCGTATCCATGTGTATTCTATTCTTCTTGATAAGCATAATCGGCAAAAAATAGACTGCATTGAGTATCCCCCATATAATGAATGTCCAGTTTGCTCCATGCCAGAATCCACTGATAATAAAAATAATAAAAACATTGCGAATGCTGACTAATATGTTTTTTCGACTTCCCCCTAGTGGGATATATATATATTCTTTAAACCATGTCGAAAGTGATATATGCCAGCGCCGCCAGAATTCGGCAATATCTCTGGAAAAATATGGGAAATTGAAATTTTTCATCAGGGAAAAGCCAAATAACCGTGCTGTCCCTATCGCAATATCTGAATAACCAGAGAAATCGCAGTAAATTTGAAACGAGAAAAGTATCGCACCTACCAACAAGGTGCTTCCAGAAAATTCGGCATAGTTTGAAAAAATATGATTAACATGTATTGCACAATTATCGGCAATTACAATTTTCTTAAATAAACCCCATAATATTTGACGCATTCCGTCGGAGGCCAGATCGCAGTTAAATATTCGCTGCTTACGAAATTGCGGTAATAGATTGGTTGCTCTTTCAATAGGGCCTGCAACCAGTTGTGGAAAGAAACTGACGAAAGCAAAAAATGAAACAATATCCTTGGTTGGCTGTAATTTTTTTCTATAAATATCAAAAGTATAGCTAAGCGTCTGAAAAGTATAAAAACTAATTCCAACTGGTAAAATCACATTAATTGTAAGAGGATCAGATATGGGAACACCAAGAAAAGTAAAAGCTTTTTGGAAGCTTTCTACAAAAAAATTAAAATACTTAAAAAAAGCAAGAAAGCCTATATTGACTGTTATGCTTGTTACTAACAAAAGCTTCCGCTTGTTTATTGCTTCTGTTCTCCCGAGTGCAAGCCCTATCAGATAATCAACCAGAGAACTAAAGGCTATTAAAGCCAGGAAACGCCAGTCCCACCATCCATAAAAAAAATAGCTGGAGATAACTAATATGTAATTTTGTAATCGTATATTCTGCTTATTAACAAGCCAATATAAACTAAAAACAACAGGTAGAAATACTAAGAATTCGACTGAATTAAAAAGCATACTGCTAAACCTTTCCTTCTCTCAGGCTTTGATCTGTTTACAGCACATAACAGTTGCTGTAGATCTCTTAAGGTTTCAAAATTCAGCGTCCCTCCCAGCCTATATAAAAAATCACCTTACATCGCCACCAGTGGCAGATAATCAGGTTCCCACCGCATCCTGTTTATAAGCTTTTTCATTCTAAGTTCATCTCCGTTATGTTGAAAATCGGAAAATACACAAGGCCTGGAAGCATTATTTTCAACTGCACACATGGCAACGGCCAAAGCAACTTTTTCAGCCACATCTCTCATTGATGCGACCCGGGGCACAAGAGATCCTCTTTCAAGCTCATTTCTAGTAACATATTCTGAAACAGCATGTGCTGCTGATGTAAAGTATTGTGGCAATATTTCCCTGGCACCTGAGGCAAGAATACCAAGAGCCAGACCAGGAAAAATCAATGCATTGCTTGCTTTTCTGGTGACAAACACTCTTCCCTCGTAGCTGCTCTGTGAAAAAACACTTCCTGTTGCAACAAGAGCCTGCCCTCTACTCCACTTATATATATCATCAGGATGTGCTTCAATAACAGATTCAGGATTTGATAGAGGAAGGATTACAGGCCGTGAGGTGTTTTGAAGCATGTTTTCAATAACTTCAGGAGTAAAGCATCCAACACAGCCGCCCTGCCCTGAGGTCCCAATAAGAACAGTTGCCCTGGTATTACGTACGACATCTTCAAGATACATGCCCTCGTTTATAATCCATGGATATTCCTCAGGATTCTTTTCGTATTTTTTCTTGTATAGTTCACAATCCCTGGCCGAGCTAATAACTCCTTGCGAATCAATGGCAAAAATATGTTTCTTGGCCTCTTCGCTACTCATTCCTTCTTCAACCAGCGCAAGTTCAAGCTGTTCAGCCACACCAATACCACAGGTGCCAGCTCCGTGAATTAGAAAAATCTGATCAGAGAGCCGTTCATTTTTAATTTTTAAAGCAGAACAGATTGCTGCGAGGGTAACAGCTCCTGTACCTTGAATATCCTCATTAAAAGATATCAACTCATCGGCAAAGGCATTACGGGTGGAAAAGGCATTTTGTTTAGAAAAATCTTCCCATTGACATATGGCATGAGGAAAAACATTCCTGAATGCGCGAGCGAATTTTCCAATAAATTTCAAATAATCTTCCCCTTGCAGTCTTTCATGTCGCCACCCCAGATACTCGTTGTCTCGTAAAAGTTGCTCATTGTTTGTCCCTACATCCAGTGAAATGGGTAAACAATGCCACGGTGCAATACCTGCCCCTTGAGTATACAACATGAGTTTTCCAAGACAGATGGCTATTCCACCAATTCCCTGATCACCGACCCCCATAACACCCTGATTGTCTGTTACAACACCAAGCCGTATGTCTCTGTGGACATAACGTCTGAGGATATCTTCGGCCATATCGATATTGTCCGGAAAAAAATGCAATCCATTGGCTACTGTGAACATTGAAGAGTATTTTTGAACTGCAATTTCAACGGTAGGGGTGTAAATAATATCAATATATTTTTCAATATCACTGGTAATCACAGCATGAGCGAGTGTGACATTTCGGTCCATAAGCTCACGTATAAACCTATATTTATGTACGGGATTTTTTATTTCATCGATTTTTCGTATAGTGGCATCCACCTGACTTTGGATACTGCGTACAGACGGCGGCAACATCCCCTGCAGGTCGAGTTGTTTCCTCTCGTCTTGATTAAATGCTGTTCCCTTGTTCAAAAACCTGTTTTTATGTACATTGAGACCACTGCCATAAACAAGAATTTCTCTGGTATTGCCATACTCGTCATACTTGAGTCTGTAATTATTAATAGCCATAAACTATCCCTGTTACCGTTTTTATTATAAAACTGAGCCTACGAATTAATAATTGGAAGAATACCCCCTAAAATGAATACTTGGAAGACCCTCTTATCACAAAGTGTAACAACTTTCGATGATCTTAAAAAGCATTTAAATTACGTAGATGACGAATTAAGGGATGTAATAGCAAATTTTCCCATTCGTATAAACCCCTATTTTCTAGATCTTGCAAAAAAATCAGGGCCATCACTCCTCCTGCAGGCTATACCCGATGCCGCGGAATTAAAAGATACCATTTGCATAAAAGATCCTCTGGGAGAAGAAGATCTCAGTCCTGTACCTAACCTGGTACATAAATATCCTGACAGGGCATTATTCCTTGTTTCAAGCAAATGTGCAATGTATTGCAGGTTTTGCACACGTAAAAGAAAAGTGGGCAAGAAATCCATGGTTATAAATGATACAACCTTGCAACAAGGATACACCTACCTCAAACAAACCCCAGCAATACGCGAGGTATTGTTATCGGGTGGCGATCCCCTCTTACTCGAGGATGAAAAACTTGATGAAATACTGTTCACCCTTAAACAAATAAAAACTATCGAAGTAATACGCATTGGCACACGTATACCATCAGTGCTGCCCATGCGTATTACCCCGGAGCTTGTATCTGTTTTGAAAAAATACCATCCACTCTTCATCAATACACATTTTAACCATCCTGATGAAATTACATGTGAAGCAACTCGAGCCTGTGAAATGCTCGCTGATGCCGGCATCCCGTTAGGTAACCACACGGTGCTTCTTAAAAACATAAATAATGATGCAATAACATTGCGTACCCTGTTCTGTAAGCTCCTTTCTCTGCGAGTTAAACCATATTATCTTTTTCAGGCAGATCTCACCAGAGGTACCGATCATTTTCGCACGCATACCCGGGAAGGTATTGAAATTATGCGTCAACTTATTGGCCATATTTCTGGTATGGCTGTTCCCACATTTGCTCTTGATGCCCCAGGTGGAAAGGGGAAAATACCGCTCACTCCCGACTATATCGTCAACACGGATAATCCTCTTATTTTTAAAAATTATAAAAATGAAATCTGCAGCTACCCTGAAGTATTACCTTGAGCAGGTTGAGTATCGTATCGAGACGTACAGGAAATCCTGGTATCCACCTTGATTACACTCCTTTTTTAGCATATCCTTATTACCAGGAATATATTTAGTAATTCATACAGAGCATCTTGCATGTAGAATTTTTTAACGACAGACAGGAGAGAAAACAACATGTCAGACGAAGTAATTGATAAAGTTCTGCAATCAGATGAGCTGCCCACACTCCCCACTGTTGCATCTAAACTCATTACTCTCACCGCAAAAGAGGACACCACACTTTCGGATATTGCGGATTTGATCTCTCGTGATATTTCTTTATCATCAAAAATTCTGAAAGTCTCAAATTCATCCTTCTACAGCTTTCCGCAGCAGATTGGATCGATTCAACAAGCTGTTTCTATTTTGGGAACAAATGCAGTGAGAAGCCTTGTCCTCTCTTTTTCATTTCTCAGTATGGGCCCTGGTAGAGGCAAAACGCGATTTAATTTCAAACAATTCTGGCAGAGATCTCTGGCTCGTGCTGTTGCATCCAAACTTATCCTGGAAAAGGTTAAGGGTGCTGATGTTGAAGAAATTTTACTATCCGGATTATTGCAAAATCTGGGTGAACTCATTTTTGCAAGGACTTTCCCTGAAAAATACGATACTGTTTTGCAATCTATCGAAAATGATCAATATGATGCCATTCTGGCCGAAAAAAAGCATTTTGGTGTCAATCACTGTCGAGTGGGATATGAAGTGGCAAGAAACTGGGGATTCCCGAAAAGCCTTCTTATTCCCATTCTTCATCATCATACCCCTGATACATATGACGGAAACGATACAAAGGTTAAACAAACTGTATATGCAGTTTACCTCTCTGATCTTCTCAGCAAGATTCTCTACTCAAACACACCTGATGAACATCACAGGAGGTTCCAGAAAGAGGCCAGAAAACTCTTACATTTACAAACAGAAGACATCGAAACCATCCTGGACAACGTGCATATCCAGGTAGAAGAAGCAGGTGACTATTTTGGATTAAAAATAAAAAACACCAGGTCAATTCAGGAGATACTTCAGGAAGCAAACATACGTCTGAGTCTGTTAAACCTTGATTATGACCAAATGAACAAGCAGCTGATTCAGACTAAGATAGAACTTGAAAACCTCACTAGAGAGCTGCAGGAAAAGAACAAAATCCTGGATAATCTGGCTCATATTGATGGACTTACAGAGGTATATAACCACCGTTATTTCCAGAACACTTTGGATCAAGAACTATCCAGGGCAGAAAGAAATGATAGTTCATTATCACTTATCCTCTGCGATATAGATCACTTTAAAAAATTCAATGACACCTTTGGTCATCAAACCGGAGACCTGGTACTCAAGAAATTCAGCAGCATTCTCCAGAGCTGCATTCGGAGATATGATACGCTTGCCCGCTATGGCGGTGAAGAATTCGTTATTATTCTTCCTGAAACAGAGTCAGGGGAAGCATATGAAGTATCAGAAAAACTGCGAAAAGCCATAGATGATGCTGTCATTGAAGATGGTGTGGAACGATATTCTGTCACAGCCAGTTTTGGTTTAGCCAGCTGCCATCCAAACACTGAAGATGATTGCAGTAAAGACCGTCTGATCCAAAAGGCTGACGAGGCATTGTACACATCGAAGAACAATGGTCGTAATTGCTCAACTCAATATACAGCCAAGAAAAAATGGTTTTCATTCTAACAGATGAATTCATTTTCTCAATGATATATCCGTGGAATTCACAACTCAAACTGCTATAACAACAGGGCGGGTTTTGTTCTCAACGCTCCCTTTTCATCGGAATTATTATTTCGCCATAACCTTGTGAAGAAAATCGGTAAAACGATTGTCCTGAAATACAAGCCCAGCCGAGTTCTTTTCCTCAAACTGTTTCTCCCGCATAGTATCATAATAGCTACGGGCTTCTTTCTCAGTTTGCAAACAAATACGCTGATAGGCTTCTTTTAAATGATTGGGAAATGATTTATCTTTTGTATATTTACAATGCTCATATTTATTTTCCAGCTTTCCTTTATAGGATTGAAAATCCCTGCTTTGCAAATGATAAAGAATAATATCTTCACACATAGCGGGTTTGTGCACATAGTCCAAATATACCTTGTGATTCCCGCCGGAAACAGAACGGAATCCCTTTGCCGTATGCATTGCCTTGCTGCGATCAGCGACATAAAAATGATTTATGTCTTTCCATTCTTGCCCTGCTCGGGGTAAAGCCATGGTCCAATCACAGATGAGGATATTGGGTTTACCATCAACAGGAAAGGCATCCTTGAGTTTTTCTGACCTTGCATAGTAAAACTCATCTGCATCGCTGTTGATTATCCAGTCAGCCTTATATTTACCGATGGCCAACTTTATCATACGATTGACAAACATCCTCTGGTTGTAAGCTTTAGAATTTTCTCTAATAACTTCAACCACACCACGTTTTTCATACTCTGACAGAATTTCCGGAGTGGAATCTGTCGAACCATGATCAGTTACAATAATATGATCGACTCCCTGAGCCAGATGAAAATCCAGATGAGCTGCAAGCAACGTCTCTTCGTTTTTCACGAGAAGCGTCATAACCAAACATTGATTACGTTTTTCATTCTTTGAAAACCGATTTTCACTATGATGTCTTTTTTTATAATCTCCCCACAAGGAAAAGGTGTAGCGTACCTTTCGACGCCACTTTTTTTTGATGAGAAAAATTGCAAGAAATCTTCCAAAACATGTTTTAAGAAAACCTAACCAAATACTCATAATTACATAATAAACTGTTTTTTATGGTAGTTTACTTTCTCGATCTATTAGCCCCGGTTACAACCCGGCATAAATTATAATAATCATTCATTATATCCCACATTACCAGTAGGAACAGAAATTCCTTTCACACCCCCAACAAAAAAATAATCCGTCTAAAAAAATTACATCATATTTTCAGGATCTCTGTCTATTACCAGTGAGACTCCCTTTCTGGTTAGTGAACCTTTACTCGCCTGAATGTATGTCAGTAAGGAATACATAGACTCAGAATTCTGACTTTTTATCAATACCTGCCATCTATATCTGTCGTTGATTTTTTCAAGAGGGGCTGGTGCTGGTCCTAATATTTCACATCCAAGACCTGAATCTCTGTTTAATTTTCTACACAGTGTTGCAACTTCTCCTGACATCTTTCTCACATGGTACTCAGATTTTCCTGAAATACCAAGCTGGGCCAAGCGTACAAAAGGAGGAAAAACCGGTCGCCTTCTTAACTTTATTTCGTGGTTGTAATACGCTTCATATTCATGCTTTTGGGCACATTGAATTGCAAAATGATCCTTTCTCATAGTCTGTATGAGCACCCTGCCCCGTTTATCACCTCTTCCGGCTCTGCCTGTAACCTGTGACAACATCTGATAGGTACGCTCACCCGCCCTAAAATCCGGCATATTCAAACCACCATCAGCCCACACAACACCAACAAAGGTAACATTTGGGAAATGGTGTCCTTTTGCTATCATTTGCGTACCAATTAGGATATCAATTTCCTGTCTGTGCATCTTTTCAAGTAAGGAGAAAAACTCGTTTCTCTTTCTACCGGTATCTGAATCCAGTCTCTCAACAACAGAATCAGGGAAACGCTCACGAACATACTCAAGCACCCGCTCTGTTCCCACACCAAAAGGGACAAGTTTATCAGAATTACATTCAGCACAGATTGTGTTACTGGCAAGTGAAAAACCGCAATAATGACACAGCAATTTATTTTTACTTTTATGGTAGGTAAGACTGATTTTACAATGTTTACATTGTACAGATGAGCCACAGTCCTGGCAAAGATAAGAGGTCGAGAAACCCCGACGATTCAAAAGTACAAGACTTTGCTCACCCTTTTCAATATTCTTTGCCAATTCATCGATAAACTCTCGGTTCAATATCTCCTTTTTCTGTTGGCCGATTCTTTTGCTGAGATCAATAATAGAAACATCAGGAAGGGTGCTTTTACCTATCCTTCTTGTGATGGAATGCAGCGTATATTTCCCTATCTTACAGTTATAATAGCTGGCAACAGAAGGTGTTGCAGAACCAAGAAGCACTGTACAATTCTGTTGATGAGCCCGTACCACAGCCAAATCTCTGCCGTTATACCGCAATCCGTCTTCTTGTTTAAAGCCACCATCATGTTCTTCATCAACGATGATGAGTCCAATGTTTTGTAACGGTGCAAACACTGCTGATCTGGCACCTATAACAATGCGAACATGACCGGCAGCGGCAAGACTCCACTGATCATATCTCTCGCCATCACTAAGACCTGAGTGCAATAATGCCACCATCCCTGGAAAACGGCCAATAAACTGCGCTTCCAACTGTGTTGCCAAGGCAATTTCAGGAACCAGCACAAGTACATCCTTATTCTTTGAAAGACAAAATGCTGCCAGTGTTAGATAGACTTCGGTCTTACCTCCGCCAGTGACGCCAAATAACAGGTTTGCAGAATACCTTGATGCCTCAATATCTTTTTTAAGCGTCTCACAGATTGTAGCTTGCTCTTCAGTCAAGCTTTCTGGTACTGCCATTTTTTCTGGTAACAGGCCAAGAGGGTTACGGTATACCCGTTGCCGTGTTTTTTCAAGCATCCCATGTTTAACGAGCGTGAGTAGCGGCTTCGCAGCTCCCTTATAGCTCTTTAACAGTTCTCTCCTGGGCACAGCCCTTTCCATTTCAAGATATAATCTGGATACAAGCAACAGCGTTTTGATCTCTGAGGGTTTGAGCTTTTTGTCATATCTTGTATGTATCTCTCGAACAAACTTCTGAAAAGCAGCGTTTTCTGCAGCAATTTCGGTACATGCTGTTATTTCTTTTATTGTAGGGATATAGCATGTTTCTTCCTTGTTTTTTATACGATTACCGGACACATTTTGAGAACAGACCACCCGATCAGTTTTAATAAGGGCATCAAGAATCCTTTTTTCTTTTCTGTTTTTTAATACCTGTTGGGATATATGTGCGCTGAGTTTCTTTTTTTTACAGAGATCGTCAAACCACCCGGGTGCTTCTTCTTTTTGAAATGGCCATTCAGGTAGTTGGTTCGGGTCTTTCAGCCGGATTATATTTCTGCTTCGTTTATTGATCCCGGCTGGCAGTGCGGTTTTAATTACCTCTCCAATGGGATAATGGTAATATCTGGAAACCCACTCGAACAACTCTACGCTTTTTTCATGGAATAACGGGCCATTGTCTAAAAAACCTATAATTTCCTTAATGGCAATATTTTCTGGAAACTCTTCTGTTTCAACCAGAACATATCCTGTAACAACACGTCTTCCCAAAACGACCAGTACCCTTCTTCCCACATAGGATTCATCTTCATCCTTATCCGCTGCAGATGGTTCAAATGAATAAAACAAGGTCTTATCCAGTGGCGCGTCAACCGCTACTTCAAAATATATCATCGCACGCTCATTTTCTATCCAGAGGAGTTGTCTTCAATGTAAATCAGAATCATGGACTTTTCGTCAATGTTTCAGGGATAACATAGAAGTAAATCAAAACATCAATAAACAATAGCATTTTTTTTTAAGTGTGGTATCACTCGGCACACAGCTTTCACACACTCTGAGATTACTATCCTCATAATTTTTCGTAACCGATGCTAGACTATCCAGCCAACCTGCCAATATCTCACAAAAAAGAGAAGATCTTACAGACTATACGTGACCATCAGGTTACCGTTATTGCTGGTGCAACCGGTTCAGGGAAAACCACACAGCTCCCCAAGATGTGTCTTGAACTCCTCGCACCCTTAAAACGGTTTCGGATCGGCTGTACCCAACCGCGAAGGATTGCCACCTTGTCCATCTCATCCCGAATTGCAAAGGAGATGGAACGTACACCGTTCAACGTCCATTATAAAATACGATTCTCGGATAAGACCACGAAAGATACGCACGTCAAATTCATGACAGACGGAGTATTGCTTGCTGAAATCCGTAATGACCCGCTACTCCAACAATATAATACACTGATTATTGATGAAGCACACGAACGAAGTCTCAATATCGATTTTTTACTCGGTCATCTCAAACAGATTCTCCCCAAAAGAACAGATTTAAAGGTGGTTATAACCTCCGCAACTATTGATACAAAAGCTTTTTCCAGCCATTTCAATAATGCTCCTGTTATTGCTATTGAGGGCAAGACCTATCCTGTTGAAACACGGTATGAACCGCTTGCTGAAGACGAACAGGGCGAACCCGAAAGCTACGTTGACGGCTGTATCGCATGCGTAAAAAATATTTTAGCTCATGAACCGCCTGGAGATATCCTTATTTTTCTACCCACTGAACGCGACATTCTGAACTGTGTGAAGAATCTCAAGAAACAAACGGCTGATACCTCAGTCCTCCCACTTTTTGGACGATTACATGGCGGAGATCAGCAAAAGATATTTGCACCATCAAAACATAGAAAAATTGTAATTGCCACAAATGTTGCGGAGACATCAATAACAGTTCCGGGTATTCGATACGTCATTGATACAGGACTTGCGCGCATGGCCTACTATAATTTTCGTGCAAGAACAAACAGCCTGCCTGTAAAAAAGATATCGCAGTCCAGCTGTGACCAGCGTAAGGGGCGCTGCGGCAGGGTTGGCCCGGGTGTCTGTATCAGATTATTCAGTGAAGAAGACTTTCAGCAACGGGACAAATACACCCTGCCGGAAATCAAACGTTCCAATCTTGCTGACGTGCTGCTTCGTATGGTGTCCTTTGGTCTTGGCGATCCGGAGACATTTCCTTTCCTGGACCCACCTCATAAATCTGCAATCAGAGAAGGCTACAGACATCTTAGAGAGCTGGATGCCTTAAATGAAAAAAATGAGCTCACTGACAACGGACGAATCATGTCGACAATGCCCATTGATCCCAGCATTGCCAGGATAATCATTGAAGCTCACCGCAACTCCTGTCTCTCTGAAATCATGGTTATTGCATCGGTACTCGCCATCCAGGATCCCAAAATACGCCCTCTTGAATATGAGAAAGAGGCGGACAGTGCTCACCAGGAATTCGCCCATCCACAGTCAGACTTTTTATTCTATTACAATATTTGGCAAGAATTACATGAAGATGGAAGAAGAGTATCCTGGTCGCAACTTAAAAAATTTTGCAAGAACAACTATTTATCATTTCAGAGAATGCGGGAATGGATAGATCTGCATGCACAGATGAAAAAAATAGTTTCATCTCATAAAGAATTTTCTGCTGTAAAATCAGCGACACACAACTCAAGAAAAACAGAAAGAACTGAAGAAATATCATACGAAGCTGTGCATAAATCCCTTATTGTCGGTTTTATTCGCAATATCGCATTACGAAAAGAAGGGAAAATATATCAGGGTGCTGCTCATAAAGAACTTATGATCTTCCCAGGATCCCACCAGGCATCGAAAAAGTATCAGTGGATTCTCGCAGCATCGTTTCTTGAGACCAGCAATCTTTTTGCCCTTACCGTTGCTGCCATTGAAGCAGAATGGATAGAAACGATTGCCAGTCACCATTGCACTTATTCCTGGTCCCACCCTATATTCAGCAGGAAAATGGGGAAAGTTATGGCCAAAGAACGGGTAAGCCTGTTTGGTCTGGTCATAGCAGCTGACCGGCAAGTTGATTATGCAAAGACATCTGCCAAAAACGCAAAGGAGGCAAGAACTATTTTCATTGAAGAGGGGCTGGTTAATTACAGGATCATGGGAAACTACCGTTTTCTCGATACGAACATGAAATTATTAAAAAAATGGTACGACGTCGAGAACAGGTTACGAAAGAGGAGCCTCCTTTACACCGATGAGGTAATCGCAAAATTCTATCAAAAAAAGCTACCTGAATGGGTGGTGGACAGAAGTTCACTGAACCGGTTTTTAAAGAGAGGAAAGAGGCATGACACCCTGCTCCTGCATGAAAATGATATACTGCAAAACAGGCCGGAGGAAAACGAACTTGCATATTTCCCGCCCACTCTTACAGTGGGCAGCCATACTTTCAAGCTCGAATATAATTTCGATCCGGCACTGGACAACGATGGTGTAACAGTAACCCTCCCTCTCGATCTGGCACCTGTTTTATCCTCCCATATCTTTGAATGGCTCGTTCCCGGTCTGCTTCATGAAAAGATCATATATCTATTAAAAAACCTGCCCAAAAAGATTCGCAAACACCTCGTTCCGATAACAGAAACAGCTGATAGAATTCTCGATGATGCTGATCAGCGTAAGGGGTCTCTCTACACGACCATGGAACACTCAATCTTTAAACAGAAAAAAATATCCATATCTCCCGGCGAATGGACAACAGATCTGCCAAATCACCTGCGCATGCGGTTTAAGCTCATTGACGTCGAAGGCAAGGTGGTGACGGAAGGAAGAAACCTTGCCACTTTGCTTGCCAATATAGAACGTCCCGGGAAAACGCCGACATTGACACACGCGTCGCCTGAGAACAAGGCTCTGATGGAAGAGTATCAAAAAAAGGTATATACATCCTGGAACTTTCAACACTTACCTGAATCTATACCTATTATCACCCCATCTGGAGACATATCTGGATACTTTTATCCAATCATTGATATAGATGAAAAAGCCGCCACTCCACACCTTACCATCACCTTTCTTACAGACAAAAATAAAAGTGTTACCAGGAATCTTACATGTCTCCACATCTATCTCCAGAAGAAATACGCAATGCAGTTTAAACCGTTAAAAAAATATTGTTCAACAAAGTTTACAGGACCGTCTGCTCTTTGGTTCATACAGCTCTTTTTATCAAAGAATCATGCGGTGCAAACGGTATTGCATCATGTTTCAAAAGAAATCTTTCTTGCAGAGAATCAAGATACTCTGTTACGTTTCCAGGAAAAAAAAGGTATCGGTTCTGTTATTTATCCCACAGGTATCAGGATTATTGATTCCATACTGGCACTCATACGCCTGCGCACTGAGGTGTACAATGAGTTGTATCGCTATAAAAAACTCTCATTACAACTGAAAGCTTTTCCAAAGGAACTGTTTACAGAATTGGAAAATTCAATGGAGGCTCTGCTGCCAGCAACGTTTTTAACAGATGATTCACATTTTTCCATCGCTGATATTTCAAGATATCTGCGTGGAATATCGGCACGCGTTGCCAGAGCATATGCAAATTTTTCCAAAGATGAAAAAAAACAGAAATTAATCGTCCCCTATTCTGATTTTTGCACAACCATAGCCAATCTGAAGAATGTTTCCCCTTCACAGAAAACAAAATGTTATTACTTCAAAGAGATGGTCGAAGAATACAGGCTTCAGCTTTTTGCTCCGGAAATAAAACCAAAGTTTTCTGTATCGACTAAAAAACTGGATTCTCTCAAAGAGGAAATACAACATGAAATGCTATAATTTTTTTTGAAATACCACCTGGAGAAGTGCAATGAACAGAAAGACGACAGGTTTACTGATGGCAATGGCAGCACTTCTTATAATGCATGCAAATCAGCCCTTTCTTGGTTTGCCAATTTTTATAATTGGCATTTATCTTATGATGAAAAAATGACCAATATGACTACGCAAAAACAACATCCCGGAAAAAATCAATAATTTCTATCCGCCTGTTTTTCATTTTTCGCTGTTCAGGGATGAGGTCTGATTCTCTTATTTTCATTACGGCCATCTTATATTCAATGTGCGAAGCAAGCCTGTTATCAAGATACCAGGCGTAGTAGAGCCCCATCAAAACACCCGGCGGCGTAAACCCTTCTCTGCCGTTAATCACACGGATAAAATGCGATGGATTATCAGTAACACTGTTCATCCGGGCATGGTGCAAAAAACGATATATTTCATCACGGGAAAAGAAGCTTTTCAAAGCCCCATCATCTTTCACCTTAAGATGGTAGACTTTTCCAGCAAAATTCCCATCAACTGTAACTTCCTGTATCCTTTTGCCAGTAGCATAATTACCCAACAGAGACTGGCCCAGGGCGATAAGAAATGCAAGTTCAAAATCCCTGAAATTATCAGCCTGATCACTACGGATTTTAATGGTAAAATCATAAGGATCATAAAAAGAAAAAACATTATCCCATCGCTGTTCCCTCTGCCACTTGTCGGAGTCAATAAATTCTACACCCTGAACAAGCTGCAAATGAGTTACCGGAATATCCTGATGTTTCCAGACCACATCAAGTATCATTTTCTGTACATCCTCTATTGATAGAGGTGGATTTTCCCATCCCCGGTTGCTGAAACAAAGCGCATCCACCCAGGAGCGAATCAGTCGATATTTATTCGAGGGATAGTTGTTTTTTTTTCTTTTATCTGCAAAAAGGCCCCCCAAATCTTTTGATTTTTCTTTTTTTCTTTCTGTTCCAACTTCGAGATATTTAGCCAGATAAATTGTCTTTATTGCAACTGCAAGAAAGTGTGGATCATGCTGAATAACACCTCTTTTTGCCAAAGCATGCTTGGAGTAAATTTCACTTTCAAAGGCGGATAATCCATAGGATGCAACCATATTTTTATCGAGAAATATGGGAATCTTTCCCTCAACTGCATAGTTTTGCAGCACTGAGCCTGGTATATCTTTTAATGAAATACAGAGAACATCATCAAACAAGCCTCTAATTCCTCCGGGGATATTCCGTTCATAGGCGCGTATCATGTCAGACACATGGAATTTTCTCTCAGGATCAGTAACAGAAATGTCACTTTCACCAGCTTGCACCCAGATGTTGGAAATAAGAATTTTCAGAGCATGCTTGTTCTTTCTTACTACTTCAGCGAGGCCTGGAACCTGAAAAACAGGAATTATTGAGCTATACAGACTGCCAGGAGCCATTATAAGTATATCTGCCTGTTCTATCTCATTGATTACTCGTCTGGGAATCTGAATGGTATCTGAGAAATCAACTACCACATGATCTACTGGATATCCCCTGCTGGAGTCACCTGATTTCGATTCTCCGGTTACTTCAACACCGTTTGAATAGCAAAACCGCAACTGCGCTGGTGTTGTCGAACAGGGCAAAACAGAATCTTCTGCGACACTGATACAATTACCCAGCTCGTTAATCCCTGCAACTACTGCTTTTTTTACAATATCTTGATTCGCTTCCAGATCATGATGTGTATATTGGGCTTCAATATTTTTATAAATAGCTGAAACCAATAAGAGATTCCCAAGACAATGAGGCCGACGTAATGTCTCTGCTAACCGTTTATCCTCAAACAGGTTGCTGATAAAAACCTGCAAACCTTCGATCATCGATTCTGGAAGTATCCGAGCATACTGATCTAACTGGTCTACAAGGACATTGTGACTGATTGTCCTTTCTTTATAACGTGCATTGAAAAGTTTAAAAAGTGCCGTAACAATTTGCAAACACTCTGACTGTGATACACCATATTGTTTTCTCAGAGTATTTTCCTGAACAGAGGATAGGAGGACATGACGGATATCACCCAGGGCGATCAGTGGAAGATCCTTGATAATTTCGCCCGTGGAGCCGCCATCGTCTGTAACACAGACTATTGATTTTGTTTTGGGGAAAATCTCTTTAAGCCCTTTAAACGGGTCTTTTTCCCAGCCCTCAAGCCTGCTATCGCCACCGATAATATTTGACAATCCCGACCCGCCGCCAAAAACCACCACCCTGGCATCAGTAACATTGGTATCTATAAGATATTCACGTAATCTTGAAAACAGTGAAGTTATATCAGCTGACAGGTTGTCAGGTTCGCCATTGACAACGAGATCAATGCATTTTTCACAGAAATGTTCATTCGGCAGAATATCCATGGGAGAAAACCCCGTACCTTGCAGCCAGCTCATGGATTGTTTAGCCTGTTTTTTCATGAAAATCGGGATACTGTGTTGAAAAATACTTTATTGTCTGACTTTTTCGCCTATCGCACCTTTTCAGCAAGAAATGCTGCAACCCTTCTAAGATCCTCTGGCGTATCTACTTCAATCGAATCATGTTCGGTCAATACTACCTTAACTTTAAAACCATATTGCAGAGCCCTGAGCTGTTCAAGCTTTTCAAAGCGTTCCCACTCACCTTCAGGCAGCTCTACAAACTTCATTAGAAAATTTTTTCTGTAGGCGTAAATACCGAGATGTTTGTAATAGGATGGTTTCCTTGTATCGTTCTTATTGAGCTGAAAAGGAATGGGCAGTCTTGAAAAATACAGCGCATTGTTTTCATGATCAAAGACTGTTTTTACATGGTTCGGATTGTCAATCTCCTCAGGCAGAACTATTTTATAGATCAATGTGGACATGGGGAGTTCTGGATCTTCGAGCAGCGGTCTTGTCACCTGCTCGATTACCTCACCATCAAACAGGGGTTGGTCACCTTGGATGTTTACGATAATATCCGTATCGAAAATTCCAAGCTTATCTGCGGCCTCGGCAAGCCTGTCTGTACCTGAAACATGATCACCTCGGGTCATGACATATTCGCCGCCAAAGGCAGCAACTGCTTTAGCAATACGCGCATCATCCGTTGCAACAACAACCCGCGAGATCATCTTTACCTGACTGGCTCGTTCCACAACATGCTGAATCATTGGTTTCCCACAAATATCACCAAGCGGTTTTCCTTGAAATCGCTTGGAATCATATCGCGCTGGTATAATTGCAACTATACTATTATTACATTCCATTTTTATCTTTTTCATGCTACTTTTCGTGTCAATAACTGCAAAAAATACGATTTACTGGCTCTTTTTTTATGTTTGATCCCACCTGTCTTGACATACTCCTGGCCACAACAATACCGGACAGGGTACGAAAAGCTGAAAACCTGGCGGAAAGCATTCATGTTCCTATAACATATGGGGCTGATAACGCTACAAAATACAGCCTTATTTTTACTGATAATCACATCAAACTTCAATGTAATCCCGTATCTGGCAGAGGAAAGGTATCTCCGCTTTTCGTTGAGTTCAGCAGAAAGGGAAATCTTCATCCCCGAATTCGTTCCACTACCGTTCGGGATCCTTTGTCCCGAGCCATTGGTACTAAAAAAGGGTTCCGGCCTACAGTCCTCGATACCACAGCAGGTTTGGGGATGGACGCCATGTGTATGGCATGGCTGGGCTGCCAGGTCACAATGGTTGAACGTTCACCTATCATATACACCCTGCTTGAAGATGGACTTACAAGAGGTTGTCAGTATCCTTTTCTTTCTCCTATCATCCAAAAAATTGAATTGTTCTGTCACGACTCTATAGCATTTTTACATGGGCTTCGAAAAAAACCTGATGTGATATATGTTGATCCCATGTTTCCAGATTTAGGTAGTAAAGCTCTGGGTAAAGGTGAGATGCGGCTGGTAAAAGACATTGTTGGCAAAGATAACGACGCGGGTACCCTCCTTACACAAGGCTTGATGTATGCAAAAAAACGTGTTGTGGTAAAACGTCCAAAAGGTGCTCCACTACTGATAGAAAACAAAAAGCCTGACTACAGCCAGAAAACCAAAAGTGGAAGATTTGATATCTACCTCACCTCTCATTTATGATATTTTTCTCCAGCCTTTATGGTAAATGCCCGGTAGAGCTGTTCCAATAAGAAAACTCTGACCATATCATGGGTGAAGGTCATTGCAGATAATGAGATACTGGTATGTACACGCTGCAAGGCTTTTTCTGATAGTCCATACGGACCGCCAATGATAAAACTGACATGACGTATGTTCTGCATTTCCCAATTATTTACCAACTCAGCAAATCCCTCAGAGCTGTATTGCCTGCCCCCTCTGTCCAAGGCAACGGAATAGGCCTTATTGCTGACTTTTGCAAGCAGCATTTCACTTTCTCTCTCCTTGAATACCGCCCCACTCATCTTACCCTTACTACTGTCAAAAACATTGTTAATTGACAGAGTTGCATATCTTCCTAAGCGTTTACTGTACTCCTCTATTCCCCTGGTTACAAACGAATCCTTGGGTTTACCCGGTGCGATGATTTCAAACTTCATTGTAACACACCATAAGGCTTGAGACCTTATATCTCATCAACGACTCCCTTCTCCTTTATATACTCACAAATCAACTCATAACTTGCTGCTTCACTAAAACCCTGGCAGCTGTTTCTGATTATATGAAAATTCGCTATATCGGAGACAATGGCATTAACAAATGGCCACTGTCTGCATCGCCATGGTCTACCTGAATAGACAGTGCAGCCATCCTTGTAGAAAATACAATGACCATCCACTGTTTTCATCTGTATCTGCCCATCCTGGAAACGCCAATATTTTTCCATGGCAATCTCCCTGCTTACGCCAAGGGCTTCCAGCATGTTTTCCTGATCCTTTTGATCTAGAGACACTGTAGTTTCACCAAAACAACAGATACCGCACTGTTTACAGGAAAATAATTCGTTATTCATTAAGTTATGCTTTTGATATAATTACTATTTTCAAGCCCTGCCTATTGTATCACCAAAGGTAGAAATATCAATACCATACAATGCTGCCGCAGTTCGCCATTTTTCATTATCTGGCGTATCAAATATGATCGCATCATTTGCTGGAACTGTGAGCCAACCATCTTCTACGAGCTCACTTTCAAGCTGTCCCGGTCCCCACCCCGCATATCCCAGGAGAAAAAGAAATTTTTCAGGCCCCTGGTTTTTGGAAATATCTTCCAGCACCTTGCTTTCACGGGAGAGAGAAACGGATTCTGATACTTCCAACTGAAATTCAGCCTTATAGCTTGAAGGATACAGGATAAATGCCGATTCCAGCCCTACAGGACCACCGATATACACAGGTGGCAAAGGGTGATTGGGAATGCCCAGTTGTGCACTTTGAAATATTTCCATAAGACTGAACATATTACTCGGTCTGTTTATAACAACGCCCATGGCTCCTTCCTCGCTATGGCTACAAACATAAATTACCTGTTCTTCAAAACGAGGATCAGGCATTTTCTGAGTTGAAATAAGAAAGGAACCTATCAGATTGTCAAAAATTGTGGATTCTATAACACTCATTCTATTACCGTATATCATCAGGGAAATATGATTATCTGCAAAGCAACACTTCATTGCCAAGTCTAACAGATATTCTTTTTACAAGTCAAGAGGCTGCAAATTCAGGGTACATTGAATACTCAGAATTTTCGCCCTAGATCAAAGCATACAAAATATTTTACTACAGACATATATTCAATACTCCCGAAATAAGATTCTATGTTCAACAGGAAGATTGACAGAACAAGCAATTATTCAGGCTTGCCCATAGTTCTTGTATCTGAAAAACCCTTTACAGATAGTACACACACAGTTAAATTATTCAGGTGTTACCCTACTACAAGCCGATACCACGTATTAAAAACTCATACAATTCATATACGTAACCATTATACAGTTATAAAGTCGACATGAAAAATATACTGGAAAAAGTTGTCTACGGTGCGTACCACGATCCCTTTCGAGTATTGGGAGTACATGAAGATCCCAACAATCGAAAGGTTATTTACGTCAGAACCTTTCAGCCCCACGCAAAATCAGTTTCTCTTCTACTGGAAAATGCCACCATAGAAATGGATAAAATCCATCCGGAAGGACTTTTTGAGGCCAAGTTGTCCAAGGGCAATCTCTTACAGGAAAATCTCCCTCCTTTCAGCTATCAGTACGAGATCACCTTTCATGATAACAATATATCTGTAATCAATGATCCCTACAGATTTCTTCCCCAACTGTCAGAAGATGACACATATTTATTTAACCAGGGAACCAACTACCGTCTTTATGACCATCTTGGATCGCATCATACAGTAATAGAAAATGTTGAGGGAGTACTTTTCCGTCTCTGGGCACCGGCTGCAAAACGTGTATCAGTGGTTGGCGCTTTCAACAGCTGGGATGGCCGCGTACACCCGTGCAGATCTCTTGGAAGTTCAGGCGTATGGGAACTTTTTATTCCAGGTTTACCCATAGGTGAACTCTATAAATTCGAAGTCAAAACCCAGGAAGACAAAACTCTGTTAAAATCGGATCCATTGCAGTTTTTTGGAGAGGTTCGCCCTAATACCGCATCCATCATCTATTCTCTTGATGGTTATACATGGAATGATCAGGAATGGGAGAAAAACAAAGTACAGGTATCACCATATAACCAGCCATTGTCCATTTATGAAGTGCATGCAGGATCCTGGCAGCGGGACCCGAATGAGCCAGAGAGATTTCTTACTCTTAAAGAACTGACAACCTCTCTTATCCCCCATGTAAAAAAACTGGGATTTACCCATATTGAACTTATGCCTGTCATGGAACATCCATTAGATGAATCATGGGGGTATCAGGTAACAGCACCCTTCAGTTTCACCAGCAGATATGGTATCCCTGAGGATTTCATGTACTTTGTTGATCAATGTCATCAGAATAATATTGGCGTCATTCTTGATTGGGTGCCAGCCCACTTTCCTCGAGACTCTCACAGTCTTGCCCGGTTTGACGGAACCTTTCTCTATGAACACGAGGATCCCAGGAGAGGAGCGCACCCTGAATGGGGAACCCATATTTTTAATTACGGCCGACGGGAAGTAAGTAACTTTCTTCTGTCCAATGCTCTGTTCTGGATTGAAAAATATCATATTGATGGTTTGCGCGTTGATGCTGTTTCCTCTATGTTGTACCTCGACTATGCAAGAAAAGAAGGTGAATGGATTCCCAATGAATATGGTGGCAGAGAAAATCTGGAGGCGATAGAGTTTTTCCGTCATCTTAACTCCATTGTTTATGAAAAGTATCCGGGAACACTGATGATTGCCGAGGAATCCACCAGTTTTTATGGTGTATCAAAACCTGCTGATGTGGGAGGACTGGGATTTGGTTTTAAGTGGAACATGGGCTGGATGAATGACACGCTCAGTTATTTCCAGAAAGACCCCATATACAGGAAATATCACCATAATAACCTCACATTCTCCATCATGTACGCATTTTCAGAAAATTTTATTTTACCATTATCGCATGATGAGGTTGTCCATGGTAAAAGATCCCTTATTGAAAAAATGCCCGGGGATCTCTGGCAGAAATTCGCGAACCTGCGATTACTCTTTACCCTTATGTGGTGTCATCCCGGAAAAAAACTGTTATTCATGGGCGGAGAGTTTGGACAATACAATGAATGGTTCTGCAAGATTAGTCTGGACTGGCATCTCATGAACAGTGCTCAACAGCATACGCAACTGATGCAATTTGTCTCTGATCTCAACCATTTCTACCGAAATGAAAGCTCCCTGTATCAAATGGACTTTAATGGTGAGGGCTTTAAATGGCTTGATTTTGAGGACAGAGAGCATTCAATAATCAGTTTTGCCAGATACAATACGGATAAGAGCCGTCATACAATCTGTATATTTAACTTTACCCCGGAAACATTCTATGATTACAAAATCGGCCTGTGCTCACCGACTGAATATATCAAGGTACTTTGCTCTGATGACATCCAGTACGGAGGCAGTGGAGCTGTAACAGAAAAAAAATATACCCCCTATGATATCCCTTATGCCCAGGCGCCCTGTCATACCACAATTACTGTACCACCTCTGGCAGGTATACTTTTACAACCAAACTTCCTATAAATGAGGCTGATATGATATCCGGAGCACCAAAAAATAATGATAAAATAAAAAAGGCGGTCAAACTCTTGTCTGAATTACAAGAACTGCATCCGCAGAAATCAAGGACTACATTACTCAGAAAAATCGAGATGCAGCTTGATCTTTCCCCGTTGGAAAGTGAATTTCTCCATGCAAAATTCAAATAAATTATTTCATTGTATTATTTTAAATATTTGATGTAATATCACCTTCCAGGTCTCTGTATTAGTCAGATCTCTGTTCAATTTTTCCAAATATAGATGAGTCATATGTTAGACAACAACACAATCCTTCCCTTTATTTTTCATCCGGTAAAAACCCGAAAAACAGAACCAAATTGTAGATATTTTGACATTGATATCAACATTGAAGATATCAATATAGGCTGTAGAGCCTATATTGCCAACGAAAATGCCCCTGTTATCTTCTATTTCCATGGTAACGGTGAAACAGTCGCTGATTATGACACCATAGCCCCTCTCTATCTTGAAAAAAACCTCAACCTGATACTCTGTACCTACAGAGGCTATGGCTGGAGTACCGGTGAACCAAGATGCAGCACATTTTTCCCTGACGCACTCGACTGTGTTCGTCTGGCAGATGAGCAGCTTACCAAGCTAGGTTATGGTGGACAACGCTTTGTAATGGGACGCTCACTGGGCTCTGCCGCAGCAATAGAGGTTGCAGGTAACACTGAAATCACACTCAAGGGCATGATACTTGAGAGCGGTTTTGCCGATACCCTGCCTCTATTACAGCAACTGGGCTGTACCATCCCCCAGGAAATGTCCGAAGAAAATGGGTTTGGCAATACAGAGAAAATTTCTACAATAACCATGCCCACCCTTATTCTTCACGGCGCAAAGGATAGCATCATTCCCATAAAACAGGCAGAAAAGCTTCAGGCATTCAGTGGTGCCCGCACCAAAAGATTTTTTATTATTCCTGGTGCTGATCACAACAGCCTGATCGCCCTGGGTGGCGAACAGTATTTCATCACCATTAGCACCTTTATTGGTGAAATCACAGGCGAGTTTTCCTGGCGAAAACGAAGAAAAAATTTCAATAGACAACAAAAATAATGAAACGAACAGATTATCTCAGCTGGGATGAGTATTTCATGGCCGTGGCGTTGCTGTCAGCACAACGCAGTAAAGACCCCAATACGCAGGTTGGAGCCTGTGTTGCCAGCAAAGAAAACAAGATTGTGGGTGTCGGCTACAACGGTTTTCCCTGGGGATGTTCCGATGATGAGCTGCCCTGGGCCAGAACGGGCAATTTTTTAGATACCAAATACCCCTACGTATGTCATGCTGAACTCAACGCCGTACTCAACTCAATTTCCAGAGATTTGAAAGGATGCAGGATCTATGTAGGTCTGTTTCCCTGCAACGAATGCACCAAGGTAATTATCCAGTCGGGTATATCAGAAATCATTTACCTTCTCGACAAATATGCAGAAACCGATTCTGTGAAAGCCTCAAAGCTGATGCTGGATACATGCCCTGATATTACCTATCGGCAGTTGAAAACCACCAGGAAGCGTATTGAGATCGACATGACAATACCCTAGAACAGCCCTCGAATGTAATTAGAATCCACCAGGTTACTGTAAAGATAACCACCTGAATATCATAGAGAATACAATGGAAAAACTCGTTAAAGAACTGAAAGCGGTTATACCTTTTAAGGACACCACAGAGTGTGGTGATGTGCTTATTCTGGCTGCGAAAAATCCCCAGATGCTCGTCTATGCCTATGTCACAGGCATAGAGAGGGATACATCGAGAAAGGATGAATGGTGGCATGTGGAAATGCAAATCCTTTCATTTCCACCGCAACAGATTACCTGGACACTGCGTACACCACAAATGACAGGAATGGAGATCTTTACCATGGGTGGTGAAGAGCGCTTTGTCAAGGCTGTATTGCTGGAGAAAAAAGAGGAAAAGAAAATTTCTGAAAAACCAGCCAAAAAAGGAAAAGGGGCAACGATAGTACGTATTAAATAATGGCTGTGATATTTTTAAAATTCATTTCGAGATAGACATTTTGCGTGAAAGAGATTTTATAGCCGAGATAACTGCAAAGACCAGCAAAAAGGCACCTTTTCTTACAAAAGGGATTGGTGACGATGCGGCAGTTTTTGGTATGAAGGATGAGCAGAAATGGGTGATCTCAACAGATCTGCTGGTTGAGAATGTTCACTTTATACGTGACTATCAGCCGCCTTTTCTATTGGGCCGAAAATCAATAGCTGTTAATCTAAGTGATATTGCGGCCATGGGGGCCGCACCTGCCTATGCACTCGTTTCCATCTCCCTTCCTGACTATCTCGATGATACCTGGCTGAGAGAGTGGCGTGATGGTGTCCTGACTATTCTCGAAGAGTTTAGCTGCACGCTCATTGGAGGGGACACTACAAAGGGCGAGCGATTGACCATCAATGTGGTAGTGATTGGCCTTGCTGATCGAAAAGAGATCGCCTACCGTAGTGGTGCAAGAGAGAAAGATGATATCCATATCACAGGATATTTAGGTGAATCAGCTGCTGGTCTTGCCCTGTTACAGCGAGGAATCATACAAAATGAGCGTTGGAACGTACTCTACGAAGCACATCTGAATCCTACACCACAGATTAGAATAGCGCAAAGGCTCTGTCAACAAGGTGTCATTACCGCAATGCAGGATCTCTCAGACGGCATCGCCACTGATCTGGCACATATTTGCAGTGAAAGTGGTGTTTCTGCCGTACTGGAAAAACGATTGCTACCTGTTTCAAAAACGTTACAAAAGGCTGCAGTTGCCTGCCATATTGATCCGTATCATTGCATATTACAGGGAGGAGAAGATTACCAGCTTGTCTTTACCAGTAGCAGCGAAGATCGCGAAATAATCAAAGAAATAAGTCGAAAAAGTGGAATAATGATCTCAAGAGTGGGCAGGATCGAAACAGGTTCTGGAGTATTTTTACTTGAAGAAAATGGTAAAAAACAGGAAATTTCACACCGGGGGTTCGAGCATTAATATCGAATTATCAGCATGATATAAAAATATTCTAACAATTTACTTGACATTTAAGGGCTATAAAACAAATAGTTTTTCTACTGTAAAAAATAGCAACATCCAAAAAAGATACTCTCAGGAGGTATTTAAAAACCTCCTGAACATATTCCTCACACAGCCTGAATGATCGAGTAATTCTTCTTCCCCTTTTGTGCGAGAATGTAGTTCCCCGTCAGCAGGTCTTTAGCAGTAACCAGATATTCCTGATCATTTATCTTTATCTTGTTTATGCTCAGGCCGTTACCCTTGATGGTACGACGCAGATCACTCTTGCTAGGGAAAACCGTTGTTTCCGCTGCCAAAAGCTCAACAATGGGAATACCCTCCTCTATTTTCCTTCTGTCAACCTGATAGGTAGGCACCCCTTCAAACACGGCAAGAAAGGTTTCTTCGTCAAGTTGAGCTAATGATTCAGCAGTTGCCTTTCCAAATAGAATTTGTGATGCCTCCACAGCCTTATCGTATTCCTCTTCACTGTGAACCATGCAGGTAACTTCTTTTGCCAGCCGTTTTTGTAAGGGGCGCTGATGTGGGGCCTCTTCCTGTTCTTTGACCAGCGTAGTAATCTCTTCCTTGCTGAGCAAGGTAAATATTTTTATATATTTTTCCGCATCCGCATCTGAAACGTTAAGCCAGAATTGTACGAATTTATAAGGAGATGTAAGCTTGGGATCAAGCCAGACATTGCCGCTCTCTGTTTTGCCAAATTTCCCTCCGTCAGCCTTGGTGATAAGAGGACAGGTAAGGGCAAAGGCCTCGCCACCTTCCTTTCTGCGGATAAGCTCTGTACCGGTTGTGATATTGCCCCATTGATCTGACCCGCCCATCTGCAATTTACAGTTTTTCTCGCGGAAAAGATGTAAAAAATCGGTGCCCTGCACCAGCTGGTAGGAAAATTCGGTAAATGATAAGCCCATCTTTGTTTCTTCACCCAACCGTTTTTTTACACTGTCCTTGGCCATCATATAATTCACCGTGATATGCTTGCCGATATCACGAATAAATTCAAGAAAACTGAAATCTTTCATCCAGTCATAATTATTCACCATTTCAGCAGCATTGGGTGCATCGCTTTCAAAATCGAGGAATTTAGCCAGCTGTTTTTTTATACATGCTTCATTGTGCCGCAACGTTTTTTCATCCAGCAGGTTTCTCTCTGCTGATTTCCCGGAAGGATCGCCGATCATTCCAGTAGCCCCGCCCACCAAAGCAAGAGGTTTATGCCCTGCCAGCTGAAGATGCTTGAGCATCATAACACTGACAAGATGGCCGATATGCAGTGAGTCTGCTGTCGGATCAATTCCCACATAGCCAACGGTCATCTCATTTTTAAGCTGCTCTTCTGTTCCAGGCATGATATCGTGGATCATGCCTCTCCACCTGAGTTCTTCAACAAAATTCATTGCTTCCTGATAATATATAGTCGTTTTAAATGAAAGGAGGCAGAAACCCCGCTGATGTGTTTTCCACCATCCAACTGTAAAAATATCGATTGTTTATGCCTTTCTACCACACTTACCTTATAATCGCCAGAATCATCATAATAAAGAAGACTTCGAATAATCAGTTTTTTCAATCAAACTTCAAACATAAGAAAACCATCAAGGAAGAAAAAAAATTGACATTCAGTGTCTTACGTTTATCTGAAAATTATTGTTTGCCCAACCCGGAAACTGACAAAACAAACAACTATCAGGATTTTCAAAAGATGCGTAAAAAAACCTTTGAGGAAAAATTGTAGATGCAGTCAGAAAAACTCATTTAACATTGAGCAGAAGATGTTGGATGAGATAAATCACCCCCTTTCTATCAACAAAATTGCAAATATCCTTTGATTCCGATACAGGAGTTCTCCATAAAATATCGTTCCCGTTTCTTTATACGGTCAGGCAAACGTTGAAAATATTGAAAAGCCGGATCTTGTTGCAAGATGGTCTTGTACAGCGTCTCATTATCATCCACGCCCACTGCCATAGCCTCTTTTATGATATGAACCCACAGCAGCAATTGCTCTTTTGCTCTTGTAAAAACTACGTTTCCGGTTTCACTGCTGCCATAATGTCCCCAGCATACAATCTCTGTATCAAGGGCACTGACAGTTTCCAGCGAGTCGAGAGATATCTCGAGCTTGAAAGGGGGCGGTGTCGCCGGACGCTGGAAGGGTTTACCTGCTATTTCACTGTATACCCCGGCAACCTCGCCTGCAAAAAGATAGTCTTGAAAGGAAAAGCAGAGATGATGCGGGGCATGACCCGGTGTACGATACACCATGATTTGCGCACCATTTTTTTCAATAATCTTTGCAAAAATAACAGCATATTCAGGAACGGCCAGGATTTCACCATACTCATCAGCCAGTTTGCCCAACACCTTGCGACTCCCCTGCCACAATTTTTCCGGATTCGTTAGATGGGCAATACCTTTCGGGTGACAAACGATTGTCGCCTCAGGGAATTGATGATGTAACAGGGCAAGACCACCTGCATGATCGATATGAATGTGAGTGAGCAGGATATAGTCGAGATGATCCACTCCGATCTGCTGTAAGGCAGCGAGCAGAGTGGGAATGGAGTAGCGTGGGCCGGGATCAACAACAAAACTCAACCCCTTGGAATGATACACCCATGAGGTAATGAAATACTGCAGCCAATCGGCCTTCTGCTGAAGATCAACCAAAAAAAGATGTGGGTATAGTTCTCTACATGCCATGCTATCCCTATGGTAAACGCTGTGAGTTCTACTTACCTGCCCGTATTCAGGGAGTACCACATCGGCCCTGTTTTTCAAGGTATTGCTGCCATTCTATAGGCATCATACTGTTCTTTTTAGTATTACACTCCTTGCAGCAGGGAACCAGATTATCCTTGCTGCTCTTTCCGCCTCTGGCAAGAGGGATGCGATGATCCATAGTCAAGTCCTTATAGGCAAAGGTTCCACCACAATAATAACATTTTCCAGAAGCAGTTTTCTGCTGCCACCATCTTGTCTTGCGCAGCTCACGGGCCTTATGCTTTTGCCGGCGGAACTCCTTTTCATCGACCCCGTCCAGCCAGGAAAAGTCATCCATCAACCTGGTCTCCAACCAACAGAAAACGTACCTCACCTAAAAGATACAGAGAGCCAGCCACCACGATGAGATCATTTACCCCCGCATTCTCCTCGACAGTGTACAGGGCTTGTAATACATCTCGTTCCAGATAACAGCGTTCATGGTGTTCTTTTTCTATATATTGCAATAAATTTTCAGGTGTTGCCGCACGTTCGCCGTCTACCATTGTTAGTACAACTATCGAGGCAATTTCAGCGATTTTGGGTAATGTCAGGGATATATCCTTATCCCTCATGGCACCCCAGACAACCAGCAGTCGATCATATTGGTATTCCCGGTGCAGAGTGTTAAGCAAGCTTTCCACCCCGGCCGGGTTATGAGCACCATCAAGTAAATAACGCATATGCCTTTTGCCGCTAATCCCACTTTGTAAAGAGAGATACTCCAACCTGCCCGGCCAGTGCACAGAGGCAAGCCCCCTTTTGATGTGTTTATGCTCTATCGTATAACCATAATGCTGTAACAGCACGAGCACAGCGATGGCCAGAGAGGCGTTATCACGCTGATAATCTCCTTTCATACCACAGCGAAGATTACTATATTCAAGTGAGTACCAGAGCCCCTCCCCTACCCATTTCCATGTAGTATTGGTTTCCGGTAGCGGAGAAAAGTCGACTCCGATCCGGTAGAGACTGGCACCCACATCTGAGCAGCGTACCCGGATAACAGATAACGGTGCACCTTCCACGGCACCGGTGACAAGAGGAATATCTTTTTTTATAATACCAGCCTTTTCCCTGCTGATAGAGGTCAGATCATTGCCCAGCCAGGTTTCATGATCCATACTCACATTGGTGATAACCGTGACAAGTGGCGTCACCACATTGGTCGCATCAAGCCGTCCGCCAAGACCTGTTTCAAGAACCACCAGATCAACATGCTGTTCAACAAACCAGAGCAAGGCTACAGCCGTGGTGCATTCAAAATAGGTGATCATAGCATCACCTAAAACATCCCGAATCCTGGTAACTAAACGTGCAAAGGTCTCTTCATCAATATAGCTGTCATTGATACGAAATCTTTCACGTACCGAAGAGAGATGGGGTGAGGTAAAAAGACCAACCCTGTAACCCGCTGATGCGAGAACCGAGACAATGTTCACACAAACCGAACCTTTGCCGTTGGTCCCCGCTACATGGACAAACTGCAGCATTCGATCAGGACGATCCACCTTTTCCAGGAATGCTTCCATTGCCTCAAGCCCTAATTTAATCTTGTGCTGCTGCAAATTGTCAAGATATTGACATGCTTCTGAAAAATTCACACATACCTCATATCAGGATAGGATGGTTAGTTTAGCATAGTTAAGGTGCAGCGTCTTCAGACCATGTCTGCAAAAATGGATGTCCAGGGTGCTGGGTTTCTTTATTTTTTTTACTTCACCTTCACCAAAAAACGGATGGTTCACCTTGGTACCCACCGTAAAATCCGAGATGGAGAGTTTCACCCGTCTGCCAGTCTTTCCTGCAAAAGATATATCATTGCCGGATTCCTGCTCTTTTGCCAAACGGTACCTGTTTCCGCTGTATTTTTCGCCCCCCAGCTCACGATACAACTCTCTGTTCAGTTCCTGTAAAAAGGGTGATTTTCCAACACGCATGAAACGCCTGTCACTGCCAATCATCTCCTTGGGATAGCAAAGGTATAACTCTTTTTTTGCCCTGGTCGCAGCAACATAGAAGAGCCGCCGCTCCTCTTCACGTTGATTTCCCATCGCTGCGATATGCGGAAATCTACCTTCTGCAAGACCGACAACAAATACAACATCCCATTCAAGTCCCTTGGCCGAGTGAATGGTGGAAAGAATCAACCGTTCTTTTACTGCCTGTGGGGAAATCTCACTTTCCGGTGGGTCCAAAGTTGTATCATCAATAAAAGCCTGCAACGAGTCATACGAAGCCATAATGCCCTTGAGTTGTTCCAACTCACGCTTTCTCCGTGGATAATCGTCACGGTAAATACTTTCAAACAGGGGTTCATAATAGCACATTATCAATTCAAAAAGCGATGCCGGAGGACCTGTCTCCTGCAGCTCTTTCATTAGTGTAATAAGCTTTTTGAAACCTTCACTCCAGGACGCGCCCGGTTTATAACAGGCAAGCTCCGCAAAAGGATCGTCCTTTGTGGCGATTACAGTTGTAATCTTTTGAGCGGTTTTGGGACCAACCTTATCAATCTGTAAAAAAATCCTGTTCCAGGATAGAGTATCTCCGGGATTAACAACAACGCGCAAAAAGGCCAGAACATCTTTTATATGCGCGGATTCGGTGAGTTTCAATCCTCCCCGTTTTTCAAAATCAAAACCAGCCGAGGTTAACGCAACTTCCAGTTTATAGGAGTGAAACCCTGAACGAAACAGCACAGCAATATCCTCAAGAGCCATACCATCTTCGTGTAAGCTTTTTATTTTGTTTACGACAAAGGCAGCCTCGTTTTGCTCATCTACTCCACCATACACCGCCGGACGTAGCTCACCTTCTATATTACTGTAAAGTCTTTTTGTGTATTTTTCCGAGGCATTTCGAATAATATCATTGGTCAACTTCAGGATGGGTTGTGTAGAACGATAGTTCTCTTCAAGTTTTATAATCCTGGTATTGTCAAAAACCTTGGGAAAGCGCATGATATTATAAAAATCAGCACCCCTGAAGGAATAAATGGACTGGGAGTCATCGCCCACCACCATGACATTTTTATGACTCCTTGCCATCAGGGTGATAATATCCGCCTGGATGAGATTGGTGTCCTGATATTCATCCACCATAATATGGCTGAATCTCTGCGAGATTTCTTCTCTTGCCTCGGGTACATCTTCTAAAAGCCTTTTCCAGTTTACCAGCAGATCATCATAGTCCATGAGGCCATGATTTATTTTAAACTCCTGATAATGTTTCTGGAGACTGATTATATCATCAATATGTTCTGAGAGATGGCCATATTGCTCGAAGACAAGGTCATCAATTTCTTTCGATTTATTTACTGAACCACTGATAATATTACGAAGCACCCGCTTAGTAGGAAACTGCTTCCCCTTGCCGCTTAGACCAAGAGAGGATTTCAGCAGATTGATAATACCTTCACTGTCCGCCTGGTCGATGATCGTAAAGGAGGACTGAAAACCAAGATAACCGCCATACCTGCGCAACAGCATATTGGCGATAGCATGAAAGGTGCCGCCCACAACCCCTTGACAGGAGTCGTCAAGAAGATGTGATGCACGAAACATCATCTCCTGGGCAGCTTTCCTGGTAAAGGTTAAAAGAAGAATGGAATCTGGTGGAACGCCAGTATCAATTAAATGGGCAAGTCTGTATATCAGAGTCCTCGTTTTACCGCTTCCCGCACCTGCAATGACCAGCACCGGCCCAGTAATGGTTGTTACCGCCTCATATTGTCGACTGTTAAGATCTTCTCGTGGTATCAAAGAAACACCTGTTAAAACTTTTTATATCGCTATCTCTGTATAATATATGCCTTTACTCTTTAGGAATATCCGGTGAAATAAACGCGGCACTACTCTACCACAGCCCCCCTTCTGCCGCAACATTCGTTGACAAAGAACAGATAAACGATATATTGGTATTCTTTTCTCAGAGAAAATCCATTACTCAACAACAACGGACCACAGGAACTTGATTATGGAAGACAAGGCTATTACCGAAATTTTTACCCAAAGTTTTCTTGACGAACTTTTCCCTTCAGAGCGTACCAATGAATTCTTTGACGCCCTCTTTGGAGATGCAGAGGAAGGGGCCTATGATATCAGCCTGGGCTATCAGGGTTTCAACAATGGCAAACTGATGATGGAGTTGCAGTTAAAACAACGACCTGGGCATTGTCTGGCCTGCAATCTGACACAAGGCCTACCCACTGTTTTTTCAAGACACCCCATCATTAACATTCAGGGGATAGTCGATGAAATTGATGCCACCCTGGATGATACCATGACATGCAGCGGCTGGAATCTGGGGAATACCATACAAAAGAGCTCGGACCTTCATGTGATTCCATTAACCCTGGAGTTTGCTAAGTGATGCAAGCTCTGCTTTACTCCAAATTCCGAGAGTAGAATAACCTCATTTTCATATTTTCTCTCAAGGTAACACGGACAATGGGGAAACGTGGTCTTGTCAGAAAAACAATGCCATAAACAAGATGACAAAAAGGCTCTTACTTCAGTCAAATGAAAATAAACCACGCCCCTAAAACAGAAAAGGGGCGTATCTATGGTATGTGATACACCCCAACTTATTTCCTTCTGCCACTGAGCTTCTAGCTGGCACTATCACCAGGCATAGCTGTAAATATAACTTTGACAGTACTATAATTGTATATTTTCCAGAGAGAAATGGATAAACTTCTCAAGGCTAGTTTTTCATGGCGACCCTCGATTTACCTTCCGCCTTGGCATGATAGAGGATATCATCAACTCGTTCCATCCATGTGCGTAAATCTTCACCCTTTTTAAGTTGGGCCAGCCCAATACTTACTCCCAGTTTTGTTTTCACATCTGCCCAGATATCTAATGTATCAACTGCTTTACAAAGTCTCTCAGCAAGTACCCGAGCGTTTTCCTTGTCGGTGTTATCAAGAACAATAATAAACTCATCCCCACCCATTCTCACCAGCAGATCAGTAGATCGTACAGCGCGTTGCAGCTCACTGGCCACAGATTTTAATACTTCATCGCCAGCAAGATGTCCCAGGGTATCATTGATATCCTTAAAACGATCAAGATCGAGCGATAACATGGTCAAAGGGAAATTATAACGACGGGCTCTATCCATCATACCCTGAATTCTATCATGAAAAACCCTTCTGTTCGCAAGCCCTGTGAGCTCATCATTGCT
>PDWI01001534.1_pt1 | contig 36256 bp, 27 predicted proteins | sample 1430891 | NCBI WGS metagenome assembly PDWI01 (sample SAMN01162508, study PRJNA174530) | Oral metagenome, whole genome shotgun sequencing project. | biome: Marine environment; feature: Marine mammal; material: Swab sample of the gingival sulcus; isolation source: swab sample of gingival sulcus... | reverse complement strand
TCTCCTAGGGGTCACCATTTGGGAGTATAGCTCAGTTGGGAGAGCACCTGCCTTACAAGCAGGGGGTCACAGGTTCAAGTCCTGTTACTCCCACCATATTTTAATACTATTAGGAGAGGTACCGAAGCGGTCATAACGGGGCGGTCTTGAAAACCGTTAGGGTTCAAAGCCCACGTGGGTTCGAATCCCACCCTCTCCGCCAGTATGATGGAGAAGTACTCAAGTGGCTGAAGAGGCGCCCCTGCTAAGGGTGTAGGTCGTGAAAGCGGCGCGAGAGTTCAAATCTCTCCTTCTCCGCCATAGCGTGGACCTTTAGCTCAGTTGGTTAGAGCGCCCGGCTCATAACCGGACGGTCCGGGGTTCGAGTCCCTGAAGGTCCACCATTTTTTTTATTTAGGGGTATAGCTCAGTTGGTAGAGCAATGGTCTCCAAAACCATGTGCCGCGGGTTCAAGTCCTGCTACCCCTGCCACTAAATATCGGGGTGTAGCGCAGTTTGGTAGCGCATCTGGTTTGGGACCAGAGGGTCGCGGGTTCAAATCCTGCCACCCCGACCATTTTTTGCCCAAGTAGCTCAGTCGGTAGAGCAAGGGACTGAAAATCCCTGTGTCGGTGGTTCGATTCCGCCCTTGGGCACCATTACTAAGGATATCCTTAGTATTTTTTTTATAAAAAAAGATATTTGGACTAATCCAAATATCTTTTTATGATTTCTTCAATAATTCGTATGATATTTTCTTTATTTACTAAAAGAGTCATCTTTTCATCAAATGCTAATTCATTAAATTTGCTGTTTAAAACTTTAATATTATCGATATCAATAAACGAATACCCTTTAACGTCAAAAGTCTTTAATTTCGCATATATTCCTTCTAAAACACGCAGTTCTATTCCATTATCATAGTGAATAATACTTTTTAATCTTTGATCTGTTTCAATATGAATTTCAATATAATTTTTACTGGTAGAATAGTCTAAAATAATCATTCTACCTAGTAAAGAACTATAGGTTATATTAGGCATAAACTTATATGAAATATTAGTAGGAATATGATCTAAAATTTTAAAAATAGGAATGAGATATTTAATATCTTCATTATTATGAAGAAGTATTTTCTGTTTAAGATCTTCATTCTTAGTTTTCATATACTCGAAATAAAGTTTAATATTCTCCTTTCCAGAAATCTCATCCTCTCGATAGATGCTCAAAAATTCTTCGATGGTTTTTAATCTATAATTTTCAAGCTGTAATGCCTTCTTTCCCCCCCTTACCACGCGATATAAATCAAAGTTCATATTATTATTTAAAGAATAATCAATATCATAATATTCCAGTCTTTTATTAATATAAGGAATATCAAAGGCATAACCATTATACGTAATAAAGATAGGATCCTCTATATAAGATATAAATTGGAGTAGAAGATCTTTTTCATCTTCTAAACTCTCTGCAAATAACTGAATTAATTTAAAGCATGTGCCATTATAATAAATAAATCCAATGAGCATTACAGAAGAATGCAGTCGGTCAAACCCCGTTGTTTCGATATCAAATATAAAATATTTTTTTTCATCATAAATTTTTAAAAATTCAGGAAAATCAAGCGATATCTCTTCTTCATAAATTTTAATCATTATAATAATCTTTCTCAAATATCTTACGTAGCTCGTTGATATCATTCGTTATACTGAGAGCTAACATCAGTTTGATTCTTGCCTTTTGACCGTTTAAATCACCACCTAAAATAGTGCCGAGATTCCTTAACATTTTTCCGCCACCTTCATAGCCATAACTATCTAATACTCTACCCATTGGACATCTAGATACAATCACAATTGGAATATCTTTTTCAATAGCATTCTTTACGCCATTAATCATATTAGGAGGGATATTCCCACGGCCCATTGCTTCTATAACAATACCTTTTACGCCCTTTGAGACATAGAAATCAATGATATCAGAATCCATTCCTGTAGCCGTTTTTATAAGCGCAACATCACTTATGATACTTTTTGTCTGAATACATTCATGCTCTGTAATATCTCGATAGAATATCACCTGGTCGCTATCAACAATTCCTAGTGGCCCAAAGGAAAAGGATTTAAAGGTATCTAAACTCATCGTATGAGTCTTTGTCACCTCTCTTGCAGAGTTTACTTCATTATTCATTACTACTAATACGCCTTTATTTTTAGCATTTTCTGATATCGCAGTACAGATGGCAGCCGATAAATTACTTGGTCCATCATAACCGAGTTCTGATGCATTTCTCATTGAGCCTACAACAACAACTGGCTTTTCAGATTTTATAATCAGATCTAAGAAATAAGCCGTTTCTTCTAAAGAATCTGTTCCATGAGTTACAATAACACCACTAATCTCTTTTCTATTTAAATGCTCTTTTACTAAATTAGAGAGTTCAAGCATTGATTCAGGAGACATATGTGGTCCTGGCATCATACTAAAGGTAATAGCTTCTATATCAGCTAAATGTTCACTATTTGTTACAAAAGAAAGAATTTCACTACTACTCATTGCCGGAATAGCAGCTGAAATCTTCTTATCTACTTTCATTGAAATGGTTCCACCATTAAATATAATTACAACTTTTTTCTTCATATATTCCTCCAAATACATTATAAATTATTTAGGAGGAATATGAAAGATATATTTTATGATGCAGTAAAAAAAGGAGAAGGAATATTATTGATTTTAGATGAAATAGATGAAACCTTTTTTATATACACAAATTTAAAGGCTTACATTATTAAATATGATACGTTGTTTCTTTCTATTTTCCTCCACACAGATTATAAGTGATTTGATAGCACTGCATAGAGTATAATTTTAATTTGTTTTATGTTATAATAAATAAAAAGACAAGTACATAAGGATGTACATATGGGGGAAGGCGGAATGATGATGTATAATATAGTAGGTTTAGCAATATACATCATATTTGTGATAACAGATTAGAAAATCTTTAAGAAAGCAGGAGAGGCAGGATGGAAATCTCTTATTCCAATATATAATGGATATGTGCTTTTTGATATTGTATATGGAAATGGATGGAAGTTTTTATTACTTTTAATTCCAATTTTTAATATTTATATAGCGATTAAGTTTTCTTTAGATCTTACAAAAGCATATGGACAGAGTGTTGGTTTTGGTATCGGACTACTTCTTCTAGCACCAATATTTACATTGATTTTAGGATTTGGTGATTCAAAGTATCAAGGAAGAGTTTAAAAATAATTGATATATCCCTTAGATTAGGGATATATTTTTTATGTATAAAATATAAAATTGTTGATACTGCTGTTTACATTTGATAGAATAAATTGAGAAAGAAGGTATTATGCAAGTATATTTAGATAATGCGGCAACAACTAAAGTTAGTGATGCAGTCGTAGAAAAGATGATTAATTATTATAAGAATGATTATGGAAATCCATCTTCTATCCATTCAATGGGTTTAGATGCAGAATTAGTTCTTAAATCAGCTAGAACAGAAATAGCAAAAGTTATTCAAGCAAATTTAGATGAAGTTTATTTTACCTCGGGTGGAACAGAAGCTAATAATTTAGCAATAAGAGGCGTATTAAACTTAGCAAGAAGAGATAAAATGAATGTAATAACAACTAAAATAGAACATCATTCTGTTTTAAAAACGATTGAAGAATATGAAAAGAAAGGATTTGATGTAACCTACGTAAATGTAGATGCAAAAGGATATATCGATTTAGAGCATTTAAAATCTTTATTAAAAGATAGCACAGCACTTGTGAGCATTGCGTATGTTAATAATGAAATTGGGACAGTACAAAATATTCCTGAAATAAGCCGAATTATAAAAGAAAATTCAAAAGCAGTATTTCATGTAGATGCAGTTCAAGCATTCATGAAAATACCGATTAAATTTAAAAATTGCATTGATCTGATGTCAATATCTGCTCATAAGATTCATGGTCCTAAAGGTGTAGGTGCTGTTATTATAAAAAAAGGAATTGCAGTAGCACCTATGTTAACAGGGGGACATCAGCAAAATAAAATAAGACCAGGTACTGAAAATGTACCGGGAATAGCAGGTTTTTCAGTAGCAGTAAAAGAGGCAGAAGAGAAGTTTAAAGAAAATGTAAACTATATCAGAGAGATAAAAGAGTATTTTATCAGCCGACTTAGTGAAATTTCAGAGTATAAGATAAATGGATCAAGTGATGTTTGTGGTATTGTAAATGTTTCGTTTAGAGGAATGAGAGGGGAAGTTTTATTACATACATTAGAATCCAAAGGAATATTTGTATCAACAGGTTCTGCATGTACATCAAAAGCAAAGAAATACAGCCATGTGTTAGAAGAATTAGACCTTGATAATGAAGAATTAGAAGGTGCTATTCGATTTAGTTTTTCAAAATATATTACAAAAGAAATGGTTGATTATACGATTGAGGTATTAAAAGAATCTATTAGAAGATTAGAAATAATAATAAAAGGAAGGTAAAATGAACACGATTGCAGTACGTTATGGCGAGATTAGTTTAAAAAAGAGAAATAGAAATGTCTTTGAAAAGGCTCTTGTAAATAATATTAAAAGAAATATTAAGAGCGAGATAAATATTAGAAGATTAAATGGAAGAATATATATTGATTATAAAGAGGGCGAAGATGAAATTATAGAGAAACTTAAAAATACATTTGGTATTGTTTCAATCAGTAAAGTTGAAAAATGCAATTTAGAATTAGAAGATATTAAAAGGCTTGCTGAAAAGCAGATTTCTGAGCTCATTCAAGAAAGAGGGAGATTTTCATTTAAGGTAGAGTCTAAGAGAGCAAATAAAGGATTTTATTTAAAATCTCCTGAACTCAGTATGAAAGTAGGAGGACATATTTTAAAAACATTTGATGAGCATCTTACAGTAGATGTACATCATCCAGATGTTATTGTAAATATTGAAGTCAGAGAAGTTGTTTATATGTATACTAATGTCATCAAAGGACTATCAGGAATGCCGTATAAAACAGCAGGTAGAGGAATGCTTTTACTCTCAGGAGGAATCGATAGTCCTGTTGCAGGTTTTCAAATGGCAAGAAGAGGTGTGGAGCTTTATGGCGTTCATTTTCATTCTTTTCCTTTTACATCAAATAGAGCACAGGAAAAAGTATATGATTTAGCTAGGAAATTAGTGAAATATACAGGAAAAATGAAAGTATATTCTGTCAATATATTAGAAATACAAGAAGTGATAAGAAAGCACTGTCCATCAGAAGAAATAACTATTATCTCCAGACGATTTATGATGGCAATAGCAGAGAGACTTGCTAATTTAAATAATTGTAAATGTCTTATCACAGGAGAGAGTATTGCACAGGTTGCCTCTCAGACAATGGAAGGACTTAATGTGACAAATTCTAGAGTAAATCTTCCTGTATTTAGACCGCTCATTGCACTGGATAAAGTGGATATTATTAAAATTGCAAAAAATATTGATACGTATGAAACATCAATCCTTCCATTTGAAGATTGCTGTACTGTATTTTTACCAGATCGAGTGGTTATAAAACCAGAGGTAGAAGATATTGAAAAATCAGAAGAAAATCTTGAAGTAGAAGTCCTTATTGATAGAGCAATCGAAGGAATGGAAGAAATTGTAATAGAAAGAGATTAAATGACTTTTTTAGAATATATAAATTCAGAAGATAGAAAGTTCTATCTTCCAGATATTGGACTGAATGGACTCAAACTCTTTGATTATAATGTGCTTGATGTCTATTTAGATTCAGATAAACAGCTTCAGATTATGAAGAGATTATATAAAGATTTAAAGACAGATTTTGTTTATTCTGTATCGGATGGGAATGTTTTATATGATGCACTCGGACTTTCTATTCATTATAAGAAAAACGAATATCCAGAGCTTTTAAATACCTATGATATAGAAGATTATAAAGTATTAGCGCATATTGATATAAAAAAAAGCCAACGAGTGATAGAAAATGGTTTAACTGTAAAAAAAATAAGTAATCATTTTACTATTCCATACTTCACATCTATAAGAGGACCTTTTACCTTAATGAATCAGATATTTGGCTTTGAAAATATTCAAAAGTTAATGAAAGAAAATAAGTTTTTAGCAGAAGAAATTCTTAAAATGCTCTCAGATATTATTATAGAGTATGCTAGTTTGCTAATAGAAAATGGAGCAAAGATGATATCGATTGCAGAGCCTTTTTCATCACTTTATTCAGCGGATGATTTTAAAGTAGTTAAAAGGCATTTAAATTATATTTATCAGAATCTGAATGCTTGGACTAGCCTTCATATATGTGGAGATACAGAGCATATTATAGATGATATTATGAATATTAATGTGGATTCCATCAGTTTAGATCAGTGCATGGACTATATAGAAATAAAAAAAATACTACCAAAAGATAAAATACTTATAGGTAATATCGATAATAAACTTCTAGCTTACGCTTCCTTAGAAGAAATTAGGCAAGAGACAGAACGATTAAGTGATTTATTTTCAGATAGTGATTATTTTATACATGGATTTGGTTGTACTTGTTTAAATACTACACCAATTGAACATTTAAAAGAAACCTTTGATATTGGAAGAAAACCTCCATACCGCTAGGGTATGAAGGTTTTTTTAAAGTCTAAATTCAGATACTTCTAATTGCAATTTCGTTGCAATGTCTGCTAAATTAGCACTTGCTGCTGTTATATCGTCTATTGAACGAACCTGAACTTTAACAGAATCTGTTGCCTGTTCAGTTGTTGCCGCATTTTCTTCAGCAATTGCTGAAAGATTTTGAATTACACCATTAATTGTAATATTTTTCTCTTCAATATGCTTAGAAGATTCATTTACTTTATAAACAATTTCATTGCTCTTATTAACAGCATATGTAATATCGCTAAATTTATTTTGAGTAATATTCGCTTTTTCATTTTGCTTTTGCATCATTTCACTAACATTTTGCATTGCAAGAACACCTGTTTTTGTCTTATCTTTTAATTCATTGATAATACTGATGATTTCTTCAGTAAATGTATTGGAATCTTCTGCAAGTTTTCTAATCTCTTCAGCAACAACTGCAAATCCTTTACCAGCTTCACCAGCTCTTGCTGCTTCAATAGCTGCATTGAGTGCAAGAAGATTTGTTTGATCTGCTATCGACTGAATCATTTCTGAAGCCTTAAAAATACTCTCTGCACTTCTATTTGTCTCATTGATAATATTATTGATAAGGACAGAATCTTCTTCATTCTTATCAGCAATAGCAATTAAATCATCTAAAGCGATTTTACCTTCATCACTCTTTTCATTAATATCATTGATGGCATCTGATAAATTCTTAAGAATTCCAATCATTTCAGCAAGTTCTTCTGTATTTTTCTCAATATTTTGAGCAGCTTCTGTTGTTTCATTTGCTTGTTCATTTGCGCCATCAGAAATATTTGTTACTGCTACTGAAACTTCTTTTGCAAATTCATTTGTATTTTGAGAAGTTGCAGTAAGCTCCTGTGCAGTGGCTGCAGTATTTTGAGCATGTTCATTGATGTTTTCAACAATCTTTTTAATATTCATCACCATTTTATTAATGGATCTAGTCATAAAACCTATTTCATCATTTGATGAACTATATTTTGAAATGGCCTCTAGCTTATCTTCAATATTTAAATTATAAATAGCTATTTCATTTAAAATGCTATAAATATGGCTTAATGGTTTAGTAATAAATTTATTGATTAATAATCTTATTACAACACCAACTGCAATTAAAACGAAAAAGAAAGATATTAATTTAATATAGATTTCTTTTTTTATTTTATTTGTAAATACCTTTTCAGGTGTTATAATTTCAATCATCCATTTATAATCTGTTCCTGCTATTTGTATAGGTGCAAATACGTATTGCAGATCAGTATCATTTTCTATTAAGATTTTATTTGCATTCCCATTTTCACTAGCTTCAGAATACAGCGTTTTAAATTCAGGATTTATTTCAAATTGATTTTTCATTCTATTGTCTGCATTTCTAGAATCCGCAACAATTAATCCGTCATTTGAAATAAGAACAAATTCTGATTCTTCATAAAGTCCTTTTTTATTTTCAAGAATTAGTTGATGAGGAGTGATATTTATTGTGACGATAACGGCTCCAACTTTTTCATTGCTTTCATTATAAATAGGAGCAGTGTAGTCTATACGAAGAATTTTCTTGCCATTTATTTCTTCATAATTTGGTTTAGATGCACTGATTGTATTCTTGCTAAGAGCATTTTTATAAAACGCATTTTTACTTGAATCCATAAATGTAGTAGATACATAGTTTGATATTTTTCCATCTACATCTTTGATAGAATATAAACCCATATTTCCATTTTGGTTTCCATATGTTGTGTTTTTGTATTTTATATCCATATTATCAAATTTATTGGGTTCAAAGTATACCCCTGCTAAATATACTGCATCGCCATTAGCAACTGTTTCGTTAATGGCTTCAACAATTTTTTTTCGATCTCTAAGTGTTGTATTCATTTTCATTTGCTGATTAACAACAGAGACTAATGATACTAAGCTATGATGGGCAATAGCCGGTGCTTTTTCAATTTGCGCTGCAAAAGTTTCTGCTTCTTGAGTAATAGCAGTTACAGCAGCAGTTCTACTTCTATTAAATTGCAAATAGGATGTTATTATACTGTATATTACATATACAATAAGTAATAGAAGAAGAATTAAAAGACTTAATTTTCTTCCAATTGTTTTCATTTTAACGTTTTCCATATTTCCTCCTGATATATTATATAAAATTGTTCTATAATTTATATCGGTTATAAAACAAAAGAATAAATACTTACAGATAAAAATATTTAAAAAAAGTAATATTTTAATGAAATGTGTAAAAAAAGTTATAAATATAATCAAGAGGAAAGTATTTTTAGAAAATTTTAATAAATTCTTCAAAATTTTCTTACATTTGTGTAATTAATTTGCTATAATAATACAGGAATAAATATAAGGAATGGAGGATTTTATATGAAAAAGAATTTAGTTATGCAGATAATTATTGCTTTTATTGTCGGTTTAGCCGTAGGTATAGGTCTTTGGTTATCAGGTGTTAATATTGGGATGTATAAGACAATAGTATCGCCGTTTGGTCAAGTGTTGGTATCAATGCTTAAAATGATTGTTATACCAGTTATTTTCTTATCACTTATTTCAGGAGCAGCATCGCTTCCAACAAGTCAATTTGGTAAGATTGGTATAAAAGTTATTGGTTGGTATTTTTTAACATCATTACTTGCTGCAGTAGTAGGATCAATCCTTGCTGTAACATTTAATCCTGGTGGTGGCGCATCACTTGATGCATGGTCTTCACTAGTAAGTACAGGAACAGCTGTTGAAGTTCCTGAAACAGGCGGAACCCTTGTCAATGTACTACTTGGTATGTTCAAGAACCCATTTGAAGCACTTGCTAATGGTAATTTCTTAGCTATTATTGTATTTGCAATAGGCTTTGGACTTGCTCTTAAAATTGTACATGATAAATCAGAAAATGATATAAGAAATGATATCAGTATGCTTTTAAGATTAGTAGATGCTGCTAAAGAAGCTATCTTTAAAATCGTTGACTGGATTCTTGCTTATTCACCAATCGGTGTATTTGCCCTTACATCAGTAAACTTTGCAGAATATGGGTCAGCATTATTTGGACCATATGTAATGCTTACACTTGGTGTAGTTCTTGGTGTACTTGCGATGATGTTCATCGTTTACCCAGTAATGATGGCAATTGCAGTGAAAAAGAATCCATTTAAATTCTTATCTGCAATTAAAGAAGCAATGCTTACAGCATTTGTAACAAGATCAAGTGCAGCAACTCTTCCTGTATCAATTACAATTGCAGAGGAAGAACTGTTTATCAATGAGAGTTTATCTTCGTTTGCACTTCCACTTGGCGCAACAATAAATATGGACGGGGTATGTGTTCACCTTCCAATGTTTGCTGTACTCGCTTCGAATATGTTTGGTGTACCACTTACATTTGGTTCATTAACAGTACTTGTATTAACAACAGTACTTGCATCAGTAGGAGCTGGTGGAGTACCTGGTGGATCTTTAATGCTATTATTCATCATCTTACAAAATATGGGACTTGCTCCAGATCAAATCGCAATTATCGTTGGTCTTGCTCTTGGAATTAATCCAATCTTAGATATGTTTGAAACAATGAATAATGTAACAGGTGACCTTGTATGTACTTATACAGTTGCTGAAATGACAGATATGATAGGCGAAGAAAAGTAAAAAAATTTAAAGTCATAGTTTTCTATGGCTTTTTTTTAATAAAAAGATTACAATTAAATGGAACAAAATAGAGAGACTAGATGTCATAAATATGACCTTCGAAGGGAGTGAGAATATTGAATGAAAATGAACTTATAATGAAAAGTCAAAAAGGAGATATAGAAAGTTTTGAAATTCTCATAGAAAATTACCAAAAATATGCGTTTAATATAGCATATCAGATGATGAAAAACTATGATGATGCAAGTGATATTACTCAGGAAGCATTTATAAAAGTATTTAAGTATATTAAAAACTTTAAAATGGATGCTACATTCTCTACATGGCTTTATCGAATTGTTATAAATACATGTAAGGATGAATTTAAAAAAAGAAAAAAAATTGAAACGATTTCTATTGATGAAGAAGATAGTTATAAGGAAGTAAAAGATGATTCTAAAACGCCAGATGAAATATTAGAATCCATGGAAATAAGGTCAAAAATAGATAAGGCAATTAACTCATTATCGCCCAATTATAAGGAGATAATTGTGTTAAGAGATGTGAATGAGCTTTCCTATAAGGAAATATCTGAAACATTAGATGTTCCGATTGGAACGATTAAATCTAGAATCAGTAGAGCTCGAATAGAGCTTAGAAACTTAATTAGAAAGGAGGATGAAGATGGACTGTTTAAAATATGAAGAGCTGATAAACAAGTATTTTGATAATGAACTTTCAGAAGAAGAAAAAAGAGAACTATTCAGCCATTTAGAGGCGTGTGATAGCTGTGAAAATACATTTGATGATCTCAGTAAAATACGAGAATTTTTAAAAGAGCCAATGGTTGAATTACCATCTGATTTTAAAGAAAAACTCCATGATAAATTAGTAAAAGAAACGAAAGTAAAGAAAATATCAAAAAGAAATACCTTTATAAAAATAGGATCTATTGCAGCAGTTGTTCTTGTTGCAATTGGCATATGGAATCCACTTAGTAATAAGATGAATATGAAATCAGAAGGAGCACTAGATTCTGATACTATGTTAAAAGAAGAGGCAGTAGCAGGAGAAAAAAGTTTGAATAATGAAGGTGGATTTTCTGATAAGTTGCTTACAATTAAAAATATAGAGGCGACTGAAACAACAGAATATGGAACAGCAGTTTCTTCTGCATTTAAAATAGAACTTGCAGAAGAAATGACGATGGACGATATTAAAAAGAATATCATCATTGATCCAAATATTAAGTATGATATTGAAAAGGTCAATGAAACCGTATATATGATAAATCCAAGTGAAATATTAGCAAAAAATAAAGTATACGCTATTAAAGTATTTGATTATTCAAAGGCATTTCAAACAGAAGAAGATTTAAAGCTCAGTTATCGATATCCTAATAATAAATCAGAGAGTGTGCCATCAAATTCATTTATAAAAATGGTATTTAATAGAGAGGTACAGGATATCAAAGAGCAGTTTGACATTTCGCCAAAAGTTTCAGGAAGATTCGAATATGATAAGAATATTGTTAGATTTATACCAGACAATCTCTTAGATAATACAAAGTATACAATCACTTTAAAAGAAGGGATTACTTCTGGAGAGAAACAGAGCACAGAAGAGTATAAATGGTCTTTTGAAACAGAGTATGAATATTCTGATCAGAGAAAAGAATACTTTATCAAGACGATTCAGCCAGGAAAAGAGAGCTTTATTCCACTTGGCTATACTAGACGTGATACAAGAGCTAAAATCAATCTTTATCAAGTAGAAGATTTTAATCAATTTAAAAAAGCAAAATTAGAATTTGAAGCCAGCCATAGAGATATAAATATGGATTCATTTGACATGGTGTATGAAAATGAAGATGGCATAAGAGAATATAATAATGGCTCTTATATGAGCATTCCAGCACTTGATAAAGGAATGTATATTGCTAGAATAGCAGCACCAGATAAAATAGTTTATGTATTTATTAATGTAGATGATTGTATTTATTATTTTGCTGAAACAGAGGATGATTATATTATTTGGGTTATTGATAATAAGATAAAAAAACCTGTTGAAGGGGCAGAATTATTTGTTAAAGGAAAGAGCCTCGGACGAAGTGATAAGAAGGGTTCTCTAGTTGTTAAAAAATCCTCTTCTACCAATGATATTTATATAAAAGTAGAGGATTCAAACTATTTAGTAAAAGCCTTAGTCAATAGTTATGATCGATTTATGGATTATTATAGCAGAAACTACTGGACATTTATGTATACAGATAGAACAGTATATATGCCGACAGATACCATTAATGTATTTGGTTTTGCTAAAAAATATATTGATAAGAAAGCGGGTAAATTTAGACTTGTTATTTCAGATTATAGTGATAAGGAGCGCTTTGCAAAGGATATTTACTTAGATGAGAATTTAACATTCACGGAAAGTTTTAATATCAAAGACTTTGATCAAGGCTATTATTTTATGACATTATATGATGATCAAAATAAAGTGGTATCCATAACAGAGGTAAATGTTAAAGAGTATGAAAAGCCTGAGATAAGACTGGATAGCGAACTGAATAAAAAGGTACTGTTTATAGAGGATAGTCTTATTTATAAAGTAAAATCTTCATACTTTAATGGCATGCCTTATAAGAATTTAAACTTTAAACTCTATGGTCATGCAGAAGATGCGCTAGAAGGAACAACAGATGACAATGGAGAATACATCCTTAATTATAAAGCTGAAGCAAATAGCAGAATAAATTCAGACCACTGGAGACCTCGTCAGGTATATCTTGATTTAACAGCTTATACACCAGAAAAGACGTATTTAAATAAGAATGACTATATTCATATTTTACCAAGAGATATTATGATTGAAATTGATACAGATGAAAAAGATGGTATGGTAACTGCTAGTATTGAAACAAATAAAATAAAGCTGAATGGAGATGAGAAATTTATATCTTATGATTATTCTAATATTAAAGGGGATTCTATTGATGTAGATTATGAAGTTCAAATAGAGGATAGATACTATGTAAAAACTTCTTCTTATAATACATTAGACCTTGTAAATAATGTAAGAAAAGAACATGTTACTTATAAACAAGAAGTGGATCTACTCAATCCAATTACAGGAAAAACAGTAGATGGAAAAGGAAGTTTTACTTTTGAATCAAAAAAAGGTCATACTTATAATATTAAAGTAATCGCTTATGATACAAAAGATAGAAGAACAATGGAAGATATCTATTATTCAACTTCACGATTTAATGTGGATTTTGAATACGACCTTAAATTTAATAAAGAGGAATTTAGAGAGTCTAATTATAAATTAGGGGAAGAAGTTCATTATGACATTCTACGTTATGGTGAGAGTATACAAGATACAGAAGAAGACTATACACTCGAGCTAAAACTTAGAAATGGCCTTTTAGAATACGATGTATTGGATAAGGCATCTCATTCCTTTGAGTTTAAAAAGGAATACAGACCAAATGTATTATTAAAAGTAATGTACTATGATGGCTATGGCATTCATATGCTACCAGTATATGGTCATAGAATTGTAGGATATGATCATGAAGAATTAAAATATAATATTAAAGTAGTAGCAAATCAAAGTGACTATAGACCATCTGAAAAAGCTGTGATTGATATTGAAGTGTTTAAGGATAATAAGCCGTTTAATGGTAAAGTGAATGTCTCTGTCGTAGATGAAGCTTATTTTTCAATATATGAAGATTATTTTAATATCATAGACCTTCATTCCTTTGTATATAATTCAGGAATGCTTGTTGAAAATACATCATCAGATGGTGATAAAGCAGAATCCGCAGCAGAAGGTGGTGAAGGCGGTGGAGGCGACTTTATAAGAGATAATTTTAAAGACACAGCCTTATTTAAAACAATCGATGTCAACGATGGAAAAGCTTCTATAGAACTTGATCTTCCTGATAATTTAACAAGCTGGAGAATGACATTAAATGCGGTTAATAAAAACTTAGAATATGGTAGTAATAAATCAAATGTGAATGTAAATTTACCATTCTTTATAAGAAATATTTCCGATACAAAATATGTTAAAGGAGATGATATTTACTTAACACTCAGATCCGATGGAAAAGACCTTATAGGTGATGTTACTTATGGACTAGATGCTTTTAATAAAAAAGAAACGGTTTTAGCAGAAGTAGGTAAAACTGTATTTATGAAAATAGGATCAAAGGATAAGGACTTTGAATATATTATTACAGGATCAAATAAGAACCAAAAAGATGGTATTAAAGATAAGATTGTGATAAAAGATAGTTTTGTAGAACTGAATTATACAATCGATGGAAAGCTTTCTACAGAGTATAAGGTAAAATATCCAGAGAGAAAAACAGTTCTTAATCTGTATAATAATTCCTTCCTAGAGTATGTTAATAGACTAAGAAATATTCTATCTTGGAATCCAATGAGATCAGAGCTTATTATTGCAAATAATGAAGTATTTAAGATAGTGAATACAATTTATAATGAAGCATTCTATGATAATCAGAATGTATCAAATCTTCAAGGAGAAAATGGTGGTATTTATTCTTTAGAACATGATACAGAAGAATCGGTAGAAACAACGAGTTTAGTCCTTGCAAGTGGTTATACAGAAGATTTTGATGTGAGTGGAATGATTGCTTTCTTAAAAGAAAAAATAGCAGATAATAACCTTTCTTTAAAGGAAGGAGCAATGGCAGTATGGGCGCTTTCAGCATATGATGAGCCAGTTCTTCTTGCAGTAGATAATATGATTAAAAGAGAAGATTTAGATTCAAATGTGAAATTATATTTACTAATGGCAATGGATAATCTAAAAGATGTAAATAGAGCCATAGAATATTATAATGAAGTATATGCTGATAAAAATAGCCTTGGTGATGTAGAAAAATTCCTACTTGGTATGATGTCTCATAAACTAAAGATGAATCAAAGTGACTATGGTCTTGACTTTTTAGATCAAACAATGAAGAATTCGTTAGGTATTGAAAAGCTACTTTATTTAGAGGCATTGAATACAGATATTTCACCATCTAAAGTAGATTATACAATAGATGGTAAGGAGTATAGCCTTTCTATTGAAGGAAATAAAGTAGAGACAATTGAGCTTGATAATAATGAGTTTAAAGTACTAAGTGTAGAGGGTGATGTTCTGGTATATGAAGTGATGAATCTAAAGGGTACGGATTATAAAGAGTATCAAAATAGTGATATTAAACTTCAGAAAATAGCAGATAAAACGGCTACCTATGCGAATCCTTATAAAGTAATTTATAAGTATACAAAAGAAAAGAGAAGATCTGCATTTGTCAGTATAAAAATTCCTTCAGGATTTGAATTCTTACATGCAAAAGAGTCTAATGATTATTATATAAGAGAAGATGGAAAAGACGTATCTATTTATTTATATGGTTCAGGAAGAAAAGAAGATACTATGGTGGAAGAAAAGGAATTTGTTATTGAGCTGATGCCAGTTCAGAAAGGAACCTATACCTTTGAATCAGATTATATGAAGTCGTGGTATAATAATCGTCTCTATATGACAGATCCAATAAAAATAACAGTAAGTGAGTAAAGGAGGGAATATGAAAAAATTAAATATTATAGTGCTCAGTTTATTAGTGATACTAGCTATGGGAGTCTTCTTTAATACATCAGATACAGCAGCAGATACTGAAATTAATAAAGAAGTAAGACTGATCAGTGTTAGCGGAAAAGGCGTCATATCTGCTAAGCCAGATATAGCATTTATCAATGTTGGTGTTGAAACAATGGAAAAAGATGCTAGGACTGCTCAAGAAAAGAATGCTCAGAATATGGATGCAGTGATAAAGGCACTAAAGAAACTGGGTATTCAGGATGAACACATTACAACAGTAAGATATTCTCTGTATGATAGATATGAATATTATAAAGAGCTAATAAAGGAAAAAGAAAAATACTATGTAGTGTCTAATATCATCAATGTAAAAATAGAGGATATGGACGCTATTGGAAAAGTGATTGATTCGGTATCACAAGCGGGTTCTAATGAGATATCTAATATAAGATTTGATATTTCAAATAAAAAAGAATTATATGATAAGGCGTTAGCACTTGCAATGAAAGATGCAAAAAAGAAGGCAGCTTCTATTATGAAGACATTTGATGAAAAGCCAGTGAAACCATATAAGATATTAGAGAGTTCATATTCTGCACCATTTATGAGAGCGGAGATGAATACAATAAAAGGAATGGAACCTCCGATTAATCCAGGAGAACTTGAAATTGCTGCAAGTTTAATGGTAGAATATGATTATTAGATGAATGATGCTTTTATAGCATCATTCTTTTTTAAAGGGGGAACGATGGAATATATAGGGGCAGTTTATAGACCACCTAGTGAAGCGAGAAGTCTTATTGTTCAGGTAACGCTAGGTTGTTCACATAATCAATGTACATTTTGTACAATGTATAAGGACAAACAATTTAAAATTAGAACATTAGAAGATATTTTTTCAGATTTAGAATCAGTTAGTTATTTAAAAAATTCAGTAAGGAAGATATTTTTAGCAGATGGAAATGCACTTGTTTTAAAAAATGAGATATTAATAGCAATTATGAGAAAGGCAAAAGAAGTTTTTCCTCTTTGTGAAAAAATAAGTGTATATTCTGCACCAAAAGATATTTTAAGAAAGACAGATGAGGAGCTTTTAGAGCTTAAAAAGGAAGGACTTTCTATGATGTATTTAGGGATTGAATCAGGCTCTGATACTGTACTTAAGAATATTAAAAAAGGCGTTACATCGAAAGAAATGATAGAAGCTGGACAGAAAGTAAAAAAATCTGGTATTACACTTTCCTGCATGCTTATTTCAGGAATTGGCGGAAAGAAATATTCTAAAGAGCATGCTTTAATGTCAGCACAAGTAGCAAGCGCTATTAATCCAGATTATTTAGCTCTTTTAACGCTTTTAGTTTATGAGAATACTCCACTTTATAAGGAGATAGAAAGTGGAGAATTTCAGCTTTTAAATGCAAAAGAAGTGCTTTTAGAAAATAAACTTCTGATAGAAAATTTAGAATTAGAACACTGTATCTTTCGATCAAATCATGCTTCTAATTATGTTTCGTTGGATGGTATTTTTCCTTATGATAAAGAAAAAATACTAGAAGAAATAGAGGATGCACTCATGGATTCCTATGAAAAAAGTGAGTATTATAGAAGACTTTAAAAGTGCTTTATGATATACTAAAAGTGTTAGAGTAAGGAGGAATATGGAAAAGAAAAGACTATATAAATCAGATGATAAGATGGTATCAGGAGTTTGTGCTGGTATGGCAGAATATTTTAATGCGGATCCGACCATTATTAGATTATTATGGGTATTTTTTACTTTTATGGGTGGTAGCGGAATACTTGCTTATATTATAGCAATGATTATTATGCCAACAAGAGAATATGATTAGGAGAAAATATGGATTGTGTACTTATAATAGATGGAAATAGTTTGATGAATAGAGCATTTTTTGCACTTCCTCCACTGACAACAAAAGAAGGAATTCAAACAAATGCTGTACTCGGTTTTTTAAATATGATGAACAGGCTTATCGATGATTATCAACCTACACATCTTTCTGTTGCTTTTGATGTGAGTAAAAAAACTTTTAGAAATAATATGTATTCTGATTATAAAGGAACAAGAAAAGGGATGATGCCTGAACTGAGAAGTCAGATGCCAATTATTAAAGAAATCCTTTCGGCAATGAATATTCATCAGATGGGTATCGAAGGGTTTGAAGCAGATGATTTAATTGGAACAGTAGCAAAGCATTTTTCATCAAAGAATGTAACAGTTAAAGTAGCAACTGGTGATAAAGATGCCCTTCAGCTTACAGATGATAATATTCAAATTGTGTATGCGAAAAAAGGAGGATTCCTTCCTTATACCAAAGAGATGATCAAAGAAGAATTTGGCATTTGTCCAATTCAAATTATTGATTATAAAGGACTTGCAGGAGATAAATCAGATAATATACCAGGGATACCAGGTTTTGGACCAAAAACAACGAAAACCCTCCTTCAAGAGTATAGTTCTGTTGAAAATATTATAGAAAATGCAGAAAATATTACAAAGAAGAGATGGAAGGAACTTATTATAGAGCATAGTGAGCAGGCCCTTTTATCAAAGAAACTTGCGACAATTATGATTGATGTTCCTGTGGAATTTGAGGATGAAGAGTTTAAATTCATTGAACCTGATTACAATGCACTTCGCTCGCTTTTAATTAAATATGAATTTACAAGGCTACTGGATCGATATATTAAAGAGCAGAAAGAAGAAGAAAAAATAGAATATACAATTTTAGATGATCCAAGTGATTTAATAGAAAGAATAAAAAAAGAAAAGTTAATAGGGGTGGATATTATATCAGATAAGGATAATATTCTAATGGATAAAATACATGCCATTACCATCCTATTAGATAAAATATACTACGTACCGATTAATGATTTAAATATGCAGTTATTTAAAGATATTTTTGAAGATGAAGAAATCATAAAAGTAAGCTATAAATTAAAGCAGCAGCTTCTTAAATTATATCCTTATCATATAGAGCCAAGAGGATTTACCTTTGATATCTTTATTGCCTCTTATCTTTTAAATCCAGGGCTTTCTAGTTATAATCTTCATGATATTTATTTAAAAGAAGGATTTATGACAATTCCTAGCACAGAAGAGTTTTTAGGAAAGAATAAAAAGAAAGTCTTATTCTCTTCTAAGTCTCATGAAGAAATCGCTGAGTATAGTGCAATGAGAATTAGTAAGTATTTAGAAATAAAAGATAAGTATTTAAATCAGCTGGAAAAAGAAAATCTCTTCGATTTATTTAATGAAGTGGAAATGCCACTTGTAGAGATATTATCAGAGCTTGAATACAATGGTATGAATGTGGATGTAGAAAAATTAGATGAACTGGATAAAAAGCTTTCAGATAAAATAGAAATATTAGAAAAAGATATTTATGATTTATCAGAGCAGGAGTTTAATATTAATTCGCCAAAGCAGCTTGGTGTGGTATTATTTGAAGAGTTAAAACTTCCAGTCATTAAAAAGACAAAAACGGGTTATTCTACAGCACATGATATTTTAGAAAAACTAAAATATGAACATCCAGTGGTTGAAAAAATTATTGACTATAGAACTTATACAAAACTCAAGTCTACTTATATCGATGGACTTAGAAAACTGATTAATCCAGTATCACATAAGATTCATTCCAGTTTTAATCAAACCGTTGTTGTAACAGGAAGACTTTCTTCTACGGATCCCAATATGCAGAACATTCCGATGAGATTAGAAGAAGGCAGAGAAATTAGAAAAATCTTTACAGCAAAGAAAGATTATATTTTGATTGGAGCAGACTACTCTCAGATAGAACTTAGAGTCCTTGCTCATATGTCAAAAGATGAAACATTAATTAAGGCATTTAAAGAGGATGTGGATATTCATTCGCTGACTGCAGCATCTGTATTTCATGTGGAGATAGAGGATATCACTACACTTCAAAGATCTCGTGCAAAAGAAGTGAATTTTGGCATTATGTATGGTATGAGTGATTATGGCCTTTCGGAAAACTTACATATTTCTAGAAAAGAAGCCAAAGAATATATCGAAAATTATTTTAAACGCTACTCTTCTGTAAAAGAGTTTATGGATGGTCTTATTGAAGGATGTAAGGAAAAAGGCTATGTAGAAACCATTTTACATAGAAGAAGATATGTGCCAGATATTAAGAGTTCTAATTTTAATGTCAGAGCAGCTGCTATGAGAACCATTATGAATACACCAATTCAGGGCTCTGCAGCAGATATTATAAAAATAGCGATGATTGATGTAAATAGAGAGCTGAAAAAGAGAAAGCTAAAATCAAAGATGGTTCTTCAAGTACACGATGAGCTCTTAATCGAAACGCATAAGGATGAAATAGATATTGTAAAGGATATTTTAAAGACGAATATGGAAAATGCGATTGAGCTTTTAGTTCCTTTAAAGGTGTCAATGAATGAAGGAAGTAATTGGTATGAAGCAAAATAAAGTAATTGGACTCACTGGAGGAATAGCATCTGGAAAGACTGTTGTAAGTGACTTTCTAAAAGAAGAAGGCTACTGTATAGTCGATGCAGATATTGTGGCTAGAGAAGCGGTAGAAAAAGGATCAAAGGGACTAAAACAGCTAACAGATTATTTTTCTGATGACATCTTAATTGAGGGAAAGCTCAATAGAAAGAAGCTGAGAGAGATTATATTTTCTGATAAAGAAAAATTAGAAGCAGTAAATCAGATTCTTCATCCTATTATTAGAGAATTAATGGAAGAAAAGATTAAAAGTCATAAAGAAACAGTATTTCTAGTAGCGCCTTTATTATTTGAAAATAAATTAGACTATCTGACAGATGAAATATGGCTGATATCCTGTGATTTGGAGATTCAAATAGAAAGGGTAATGAAGAGAGATCAATCGACTAAAGAAGAAGCGATAAGCATTATTCATTCTCAGATGAGTTTAAAAGAAAAAGAAGCGATGTCAGATGTTATAATTTATAATAATTCAGATATTGATGCGCTGATAACAAAGGTGAAAAATATAATAAGAAAGAGGGTATTATGAGAGTTTTATTTACGTATTTCTATGGTGAAGAAAATATGGAGCGAATTAGAGAGCTCGGCTATACTGTAGATTATATTAAAGAGGATGAAATTAATCATTATGAGCATAAAGAGGATTTAGATATTCTGATATGCTATGATACATTTAAATATACGGATTTAAAAGAATTTACATCACTAAAGCTCATTCTTCTTTCAAGTATTGGTTTTGATCAAGTTCCTAAAACGCTTTCTGAGGATATTATTATCTGTAATAATAGGGGAGGTTATTCTATTCCAATGGGTGAATGGATTGTAGGAAAATTACTTGAAATGGCGAAACATACAAAGAAGATTTATAAGAATCAAGAAAATAAAAAGTGGCATATGGATACGGATATTACGGAGTTATATAATAAAAAGATTGTATTTTTGGGTACAGGAACGATATCAAAAGAAGCAGCAAAGAGATTACGCGGCTTTGATATGAATATTATTGGTCTTAATACAAGAGGAAGAAACGAAGAGTATTTTGATGCATGTTATAAAATGGAGGAAGCGGCTGATATTATAAAAGATGCAGATGCTATTGTTATTTCTCTTCCTGCAACAGAGAGCACGTATCAGATCATATCAAAAGATATTATTGATCATATTAAAGATGGCTGTATGTTTATTAATATTTCAAGAGGTAGTGTAATAGATGAAGCATATCTTACAGAAAAACTGAAAGAAAATAGATTTTCTGCTGCACTGGATGTATTTGAAAAAGAGCCACTGGCAAAAGATAGTGCACTTTGGGATATGGAAAATGTGTATATTTCATCTCATAATTCATGGGTTTCAGAGATGAGAAATGATAGAAGATTTGAACTTATTTATAAGAATTTAAAGAGATATATAAATGATGAAAAGCTTCTTAATATTATTGATTTAAAGAGAGGATACTAATGAAGAAATTACTTATGTTAATCATGATTTTCAGTTTAGTTTTAATAAGCTGTGGAGAAGTACAAAAAGAGAAAGAAGAAATAGAAAAAGAAAATACTTCTTTAGAAGAAACAGAGAAGAAAGAAGAGACGGAAGTAAAAGAAGAGAAAGAAGCAGAAGAAAAGAAGCCAGAAAGTAAGGAAGTGGCTAAACCAGAAGCGATTATTGAGTTTGAAAATGGAGATACAATTGATATTGTATTACTTCCAGATATAGCACCTAATACGGTGAATAATTTTATTTCACTTTCAGAAAAAGGGTTTTATAATGGACTTACATTTCATCGAGTAATCAAGGATTTTATGATTCAAGCAGGCTGTCCAAAAGGAGATGGAACAGGTGGTCCAGGCTATCGAATAAAGGATGAATTCGTTAGTGAATCTGGCTATATGCTTCCTCATCTTAGAGGTGTTGTATCAATGGCAAAAACAGCAGCACCTGATTCAGCAGGTAGTCAGTTTTTTATTGTACAAAGAGAAGCAGAGCATTTAAATGGTTCTTATTCTGCTTTTGGCTTTGTTAAAAATGATAGAAGTTTAGAAATTGTCGATAAGATAGCAAATATGGAAACAGATTCAAGAGATAAGCCAGTAGAGCCAGTTATTATTAAAACAATTACAATTCAATTAAATGGATATGAGCCTTCAGAGCCAGAAAAGATAGAGGAGTAGTTATGTTTAAACATATTGTAATGTGGAATATTAAAGAAGGATATGATAAAAAAGAAGTTCATCATAAGATTAGAAATGATTTAAGAAGTTTGATGGATATTATTCCTGAAATTCATGATTTAGATGTGTTAGAAAATGTAGTAGAAGGGAATAATCGAGATATTATCCTTCTTTCAGAATTCGAAACAGAGGAAGATTTTTTAGTCTATAAAACGCATCCAGAGCATTTAAAGGTAGTGGAATATATAAAATCGACATGCATGGATAGATCAGTAATCGATATTAAGGAATAGAGAGTATAAATAGATAAGATATATATATTTTATCTATTTATTTTTTATTTAAATTATTGTAATATATTATAGAGGATTATATATATGATAGAGAAAAATAAATTTAGAGATCGATTGATACAAATAGATGAAATTATTTTATTTCTCATATTTTTAATTGGATTTGTTGGGTTTCTGACAATACCGATTATATTAACAGGAAGGTATTTAAGATCAGGTTCTCAAATGTTTACTCCAGCAATGTCGGCTATGCTTGTTTTAAAAATTAAAAATAAAAATAATTATCCTAGAAAAATATTCGATTTATTTTTATTTTTTACTGGTTTAGCAGTACTTTTTGATTTCGTTGATGGATTTTATCATTTTGAATTTATAGATACTGTGCAATTGATTTTATTGTGTTTTGGCATTGTGTTTTTTATCGTTTTATTTAGCGAAAAAAAAGATACTCTTTTTCAGTATCAGCTTAATTTTGGAAATTTTAAAAAAATTTTTTTAGGTCTTGTGTTTTTTATCATTTTACGTCATATTGAAATACTATGTAAAATTTTTATTGAAGATGGTTTTGAACAATTAGTTGTATTTGTTTCGACTTATAGTTTTATTGGATATATAAGAATCTTCGTATGGTTTATAGTATGACATGGTGGGTGAAGAATATGGTTGGCGTTTTTTTCTTCAGGAAAAATTGCAAAATAAGTTTGGTAAAAGAAAAGGCATTGTAATACTTGGACTAATTTGGGGACTATGGCATATTAATAATACTATTTTTAGTGATTTTAATTTAGGAATTATTATTGCAGTTACAATCTTTAATTCGGTTTATTCTTCTATAGTATACGCTTATATTTGTAAAAAAACAGGTAGTTTTTGGACAGCTGTTTTCCTTCATTTAGCTGGAAATTCATTAGGATTATATCTAATGGATATTGATATTACAAGTATTAAAAATATTTATTCTTATCAGATTAATGGGAGAGTTATTATTTGGTATGTATTGATAAGTTTTATAGGAATGATGTTTTTTATGTCGAAAGAGTTAAAAAAATAGAAGAAAAGTTATATAAAAGATAACAAAAAAAGAAAGTGATTACTTTCTCTTTTTTTATATTGCAAATGAGAATAATTATCAGTATAATGTAATCAGTGATTACTGAGGAGAAAATATGAATTATTTAAATGGAATAGAAACAAAAGAAAATATTTTAAATGTTTCTAAAAAATTATTTTTCAAAAATGGTTTTAAGGAAACGAGTATTAGACAAATTGCTAAAAAAGCTAATGTAACATCAGGAGCACTTTATAAACATTTTAAGAGTAAAGAAGATATATTAGATGCTATTATATCACCTTATACAGATGATTTTATAAAACAATGTGAAGATTTTACTCTTGAATTTGAAGTACTTCTTGATCAAGCGAGTACAGAAGAAGAAATAAAACATCTTTTAAAAAGAGAAGAAGCAATGTGGCTTTATAATTATATCAATAAAAATGTTGATATTTGGAAATTTGTTTTGTTTAAAAGTTTTGGAACAAAATATGAAGATTTTTTTGATCGATTTATCGAATATGATACCAATATCACTTTAAAAATTTTAAAAAAATTATATCCAGATAAAAGGTATTTAGAATTTGTATCCGATATAGAAATTTATTTCATAATAAAAGGATTTTATAGTACGGCACTTAATTTATTTGATTCAAGGTTTGATGAAGATAAAAGAATAAATTATTTAAAAATTGTGGAAGATATCTATAAATCATTCTGGGAGAAGATATTTTTATTAGACACAAAAAGGAGGTTTTATGAATAAGAAGGAAAAAAATATTGATGAATTTTCTAGTGTAAAAAAAGATATTAAAAGTTTTAATTATGATGTTCCTGAAGATATTTTAATTAAAATTAGAAAGCAGCTTGTACTTGAAAAAAATAGAGAACAAATCTCTGTTAGTACACTCACTAAAGAGCTGATTGCTGTAGCACCAGAAAATAAAGGGAAAATTATTTTATCTGTTATACTTGCTATGATATCAGAACTCTTTAATTTTGCATCTTATTTCTTCGGTGCATATGGAGCAATGTGGATTTATAATTTTTATAAAACAGGAGAGGGGAGTTTAAATCATCTAATAAAATATGGTTTATTAGCTCTTTTATCTATTATTATACATCTTATATTAAGTGGTATCAGTACGAATTTATCGCATCAAACAGCATTTGAAATACTATCACGACTTAGAATCACATTATTTGAGAAATTAAATAAAGTTCCTTTAGGATATATGATAGAAAATCCACTTGGAAAAATCAAAGTAACGATACTTGAAAAAGTTCAAGAACTTGAAGATTGGGTTGCTCATATTTTACCAGAGTTTACTAGTAAATTACTTCATCCAATTCTTGCATGTATTATATTATTCTTCATTGATTGGAGAATTGGACTTTCTATTTTTGCACCCGTTCCCCTTATATTACTTGGAATGGCAATGATGATGAATAAATATAGAACAAGAGGACTGATATGGTCTTGTGGTTATGAAAATGTAGCCGATAGAAGTACAGAATATGTAAAAGGGATTCCAGTAATAAAAGCCTTTTTACAAGAAGAAAGTTCTTATGAACATTTCTCAGATGCAGTGAATTTTTATTATAATTCCACAATGGATTGGTGGAAAGTGAGCTGGATTAGTACAGCCATTGTATATGCAGCATCTGCTTCACCACTTATTGTAACATTACCACTGACATTTCATATGTATTCAAAAGGTGAAATTGGGATATCAAGTTTAATTTTAACTCTTGTTTTAGCCGTTGAAATACTACCTCAGATGCTCGCTTTAATGATGGGAATGGATGTGTTTATGCTTGCTTCTAATGCATGGCTTGTGATATCTGAGCTATTAAATGAAAAAGAGCAAGAAAGACCAGATGCAGATCATAAAGCACATCTTGATTCAAAAGAAGGAGTTTGTTTTAATCACGTTAGCTTTTCGTATTCGGGTGATATCGAGGTTTTAAAAGACGTTAGTTTTGATATTCATAAAGATGAAGTTACGGCTCTAGTGGGTCCTAGTGGTAGTGGAAAGAGCACGATTGCAAAACTTATTTCATCTTACTGGGATGTAAATAAAGGAGAGATTACAATCGGCGGAGTGAATATAAAAGATATTCCTTTTAATCAATTAATGGAAGAAATATCTTATGTATCACAGGATAATTATTTATTTGATACATCCATAAAAGATAATATTAGACTTGGAAAACCAGATGCTACGGATGAAGAGATTATAAATGCAGCGAAGATGGCAAATTGTCATGAATTTATAATGAGCTTAAGAGATGGATATGAAACAAAAGTAGGAGATGCTGGTGGACAGCTTTCAGGTGGAGAACGTCAGAGAATTACCATTGCAAGAGCAATGATTAAACCAGCAAATATTATTGTGTTAGATGAAGCAACTGCATATACGGATCCAGAAAATGAGGCACTAATACAAGAAGCAATAGGAAAACTTGTAAAAGGAAAGAGTTTAATTGTAGTTGCTCATAGACTTCATACCATCAAAAATGCTCAAAAGATTATTGTAGTAAATGATGGTAAGATAGCTGGTATAGGTACACATGATGAATTATTAGACTCTTGTGCTATCTACTCTAAATTAAGTAAGCAATATGAAAGTGAGGTGTAGAATGTTAGATTTTATTACTAGATCAATAAAAATGGCAGGAAAACATAAACCCACTATAAATAAAGGAATATTCTTTTTATTTATAAAGGAATTGACATTATTAGTTTCATTTACTGCTGTATATTTAGGATTTTATTGGATAGGTGATTTAAGTTCTGATAAAATTTGGACATTATTTTCTATATTATTTGCAGCAATGATATTTAGTTTTATTTCTAACTGGTTCCAAAGTAAATTAATTGGTGGTGTATTCTTTACAATATATAGAGATTATCGATTAGATGTAGGAGAGAAGTTAAAAAAAGCACCAATGGGTTATTTTAATGATAAGAGTTTATCCAAAATTTTAGCTTGTTTTACGAATATTATTAAAACATTAGAGAATTTTTCTCAAATGACATTTATGTTTACTATAGCTGGAATTAGTATTTCCGTTTTCATCCTTTTAGGTATGTTTTATATGAATTTTAAAATGGGCGTGTTAGCATTTATTTTAGTTTCTACAGCATGGCTTCTTGTACGACTTTTATTTACTAAGATCAAACGCCTAATTGACATGGAACATAAGGCAACAGCAGATTTAAATGACGCATTAGTAGATGGGATAAGAGGTGTTTCAGTACTTAGAAGTTTTCCAAATATAGGAGAACATACAGTTAAAGAAATCCATAAAGGAGTTTATGAAACAGCAGAAAAGGTAAGAAAAGTTCAAAAAGAGGGAGAATTGGTATTTACTATTTATTCTAAAATATATGGAACATTTTTAAGTATAAGTAGTTTAATTATGACAATATATGCTGCGATATTATTTATTAATAATCAAGTGGAAATAGCAGAAGCACTTACTTTATGTGTTGCATCATTTATGCTATTCGGGGGTCTTCGTCAGCTTGAAAATGCTACTGTTTTATTAGTAAAAGCACCAGCACAATTAGATTACTTAGATGAAGTATTAAATATTCCCAAAATTAAAGATGGTGAGTTAAAAGAATTAAAAAATTATGATATAAGATTTGAACATGTTGATTTTTCTTATGCAGATGACCTTGTAATAAAAGATGTATCCTTTGATATTAATGAAGGACAAAAAGTGGCAATAGTAGGCCCGAGTGGCAGCGGAAAGACAACCATCGTCAATTTAATCTCAAGATTCTATGATGTGGATAAGGGAGCTATAAAAATAGGACATAATAATATCAAAGAGTATGAAGTCGATGTTATTTTAAAAAATTTATCCCTAGTATTCCAAGATGTGTATCTTTTTAATGATACCATTAAAAATAATATTAAATTTGCAAAACCAAATGCAACAGATGAAGAAATTTATGAAGCGGCAAAAAAAGCAATGTGTCATGAATTTATTATGAAGATGGAAAATGGATATGATTCTCTTGTAGGAGAAGGTGGTAGTACGCTTTCTGGTGGAGAAAAACAGAGAATTTCAATTGCTAGAGCACTTTTGAAAGACGCTCCAATCATACTTCTTGATGAAGCAACAAGTTCTGTGGATCCAGAAAATGAATATGAAATACTAAAGGCAATAAAAGAGCTGACCAAAGAAAAAACAGTTGTTTCTATTGCTCATAGATTATCGACTGTTAAAAATGCGGATAAAATATTGGTAATAGAGAATGGGAAATTGGTTCAAGAAGGAAGGCATGAACAGTTATTAGCTGTAGATGGTGTGTATAAGACCTTTATTACAGCAAGAGAAAGAGCAAGTAACTGGCAAATCGTTAAATAAAAAAACGCTAAGAAGTTTTATATAAATTCTTCTTAGCGTTTTTTACTGGTATTTTTGAAAAAAAGATGGTAAAATAATAACAAGAATATTAAGAAAAGTTAACAAAGAAAGGATGGTTGTATGAAAAAAATTATTATTATAACACTTATTGTTCTTCTGAGCAGCACCCTGATATATGCAGAAGAACCCAGCTCATGGGCAGTAGCAGAAGTTGAGGAAGCAAGAACAAACGGACTTGTTATAACAGAAGTAGAGAGTAATTTTAGAAATGATATTTCAAGAGAAATATTTTGTAAACTTATTGTAAATATGGTTGAAAAAACATTAAATCAAGAAATTACTGTAACGATTAATAATCCGTTTTCAGATATTAATGATATGGATGTTACAAAAGCCTATCAACTTGGAATAGTAAATGGAACATCAGCAACTACATTTGCGCCCAATAATAATATTACACGTCAAGAGATTGCAGCTATGATGATGAGAGCGGCGAGAAAACTCGATGCACTAAGAAATACAACATATACTCAAAATATTGATATTAGTGGAATTAGCTTTTCAGATCAATCTCAAATAGCTACTTGGGCTTTAAATGATATAAAAGAATTATATAAATTAGGTTTAATGAGAGGTGTTGGTAGTAATGCTATTAATCCATTAGGAAAAGCTAGTATAGAGCAGAGCATTTTACTTTCTTTAAGATTACATAAGAGTATCAGTACCTTGAATCAGGAGATGACGGCTAAAGAAAATCTATCATTTGCAGTAAATGAAAATTCAGTATTAGAAGTTCGTGTGAGTGATTTAGCTAATGGAATAGATGATTCGGTTGAGATAAGTAATTTAGCTGGGTCTAATAGCATCCACATTAGTGCAGATAAAAAAAGTTTTGAATATACTGCAGAGAATGTGATAGAAAATGTTTCACATGATTTTAATGCAACACTAACGGAAGGGGATAAGAGTATTAGTGTTCCATTTAAAATTGTAGTAAAGAATGTATCAAATATGAGTGCGAAAGAGAATGTAAATTTTGAAATAAATGAAAATCAGAGGTTACGTATAACACTTAATGATTTAGTAAATAATTTAGCAAATGATGCAGTAATAATTCGTGTTGAAGGTGCAGAAACAGTTGCTATTATGCCAAATAAAAAGGCATTTAAATATACTGCAGAATATGTTTCAGAAAATACAGAAAAAAATTTAAATGTGACAATAACTGAAAATGGTTTTTCTATTGTAGTACCAATTAAAATAAGTATAAAAGATGTTACATTAGGCTTTAAAGAAAGTCCTGAAATTCAGGTCATTGAGAGTGAATCAAAAACAATTAATATAAATGATGTATTTATAGATCCAAAAGACGATGCTTATATTATAGCAGTTGAATCTTCAACTATTCCAGAAGAACAAATCGTTATTGCATCAGATAAGAAAACATTTACTTACAAGGCAAATCAAGTGGATCAGAATCTTATGTATGAAGCTACACTGAAAATTAGCAATAATGGAAGAATATATGAAAATAAATTCTATATTGCTGTAAACAATGTAGTAAATAACAATATACCTCAAAAGAAATATTCTGGAGAGTACTATGTAGCTATTATACCAGCAACTGAATATGGGAAATATGTGCCTTTTACTGAGTTAGTGGAGGATGCTGATAATGATGAAATTAAAGGGGTTCAAATCTTTAGATTGGGTAGAAAAACGCCAGCAGGACTTTATTGTCACTTTTATCCTATAAATCACATTGACGATGTAATATGTGGATATACTACAAGGCAGGCTAGTGGAAGTCCAGATAGTGTGCAGATGTTTAAGGTAGTACTTTCAGATGGAAAAGATAATGTAGAAGTTAAAATTAAAATTATTAAAAGATGGTAAAAGATAAGAGTTCACATTGTGAACTCTTATTCATTATTATCTGTATTGTTTTCTTCATTATTTTCTGATTTTTCTAATGATTTTTCATATATTGCTTTCATTTGCTCTGAAGGATTTGTGATATATGAGAAATTATATTCCTCTGCTTCAATAATATCTCCAGTCGTTAGAAGAATGGAATTATCTAAGAACACTTCTGAATCTTTAGGTATGAATTTAAATTCTCCATTTTTTAGAAGTAAATTATAATCTCGTATAAAGATAAAGGAGCCATCCTCTTTTGTTTTAAGAACTGGATTTGATCCAGATGTTTCTTCCAGTGTTTTTGCATCATGTAATTTACAAGTAGTGTAAGGAACCGTATAAATATAATCTTTTGTTAAAATAGGTTCTTTTTCACCATTTTTTTCAGCTTCCGAAAAATAATCTTCTAGTCTTGTTCTAAGAACTACTTTCTTAGCATTAGGACAGTATTCAGTTGCTAAAACATGTTTTTCATTATCACCACATACCATTACTTCTACATGAGCATCATCTACTTCAGTAGGAGCAGTTCCTGGAATAAATAATTCTGAATAAACCTGACTTCCTTGAGGATCAAGTGCTGAAAGTGCACCAGGTCGTTTGCCTGAAACCCTATCAACATAGACATTTTGTATACCTTCTGGTCTTACAAATTCGATTCTTTCTTTATCCTTATGGAGTTTTTTCATAACAACACTCCAGAAATTAGCAGCAGATTCGGAACCATGATCCATCTTTACTTTTACATCACAACCAAACCAAACAGCCCCTGTATAATAAGGCGTATATCCTACAAATAGTGCATCACGTTTATCTGAAGTTGTTCCTGTTTTACCAGCAATAGGCATTGTCTTAAAATTGGCTTTATTTGATACACCAGTTGTAACTGCTGATACCATCATATCTTGAATAATATAGGCTACTTGCTCACTTAATACTCTTTTTTTCTCAGGAGTATTTTCATAAATAATGTTGCCAGAAAAATCTGTTATTTTAGTAAATGAAATTGGTTTCGTATAGACTCCGTGATTAGCATATGTTGCATATGCTGCAGCAAGTTCTAGTGGTTTTATTCCTTGACTCATTCCACCGAGTGCCATAGCAGAAGGATTTAAATCATTTACATTACCTTCTCTTACAATTGTTGTTATACCTAGTTCTTCTAATTGATTCGCAACATTTTCAAAGCCGACTGCTTCAGCGAGTTTTACAGCAAGAACGTTAATAGAATATTCAATCCCTTGCCTTAAATTCATTCTACCTTTGTATTTGAATTTTGAATACTCATACCAGTTATATGGCCAGCGCTCTGTTCTAGCTGCATTTTTATAAGTTGGTACATCATCTATAACAGAAGCTGCAGTAAACTGTCCACTCTTGATTGCTACTGTATAAGGACCGATTGGCTTCATACTTGAACCAGGTTGTTGAGGATGAAGTGCTCTATTGTAAATATTCTTACCATAGGACTCTCTACCACCTATAATAGCTTTGATATGCCCTGTTTTATTATCAAGGATAACAAAAGCAGATTGAGGCTGAATTTCTCCTCTTTTATTTATTACATAATTCTTTTCAGCAATATGTATATTCTTATTTTCATCAAAAGTAAAGAAATCAGGATAATCTTTCATAAAAGATGCGTCAATAACTAAATTGCCGTCTACTTTCTTTTTATATTCATCTGGAATAAGAACATCTTTACCAGTATAAATATAGAAATCTGAAATATTATAATATTTCTTATGATTTGAATAACTAGCTTGTGCTGATTCTTCATTATATCTAAATAATTTATCAACAACGACTTGAACTCGATCATTATGCTGATAGAATTTTAAACCATGATTTTTAAGAATAATTAGATTTTTTTTATCATCAAAGTAGTATGCATCATTTTTTATAATTAATTCTTTTTTATTATTAATTATATTATCATATTTATATAAAAGAACCTTATTGCTCTCTTCATATAATATATTATGATCTTTATCAAATAATACAGCGGCTCTAGGGAAGAGTCCATCATTACTCATTAATCCCAGTTCATGAAGTGCTTTTTTGAGTGTTATAACATCATCATTTACATGACCTTTTTTATAAAAAGATTTACTAAAATCAGTCACTTCATAAGAAGTCTGTTCACATAATGTTTTAAGTGTATTCTTACCAGCAACACCATCTTTTTCAAGTTTATTATGCGCCTGGAATGTTCTTACTGCATTATATGTTGCATTATCAAATACATTTGAGAAATCAATGGCATTATAAATTGCTTCTAATTGTTGTTGTATTGAATAATCAATTGTAGAATAAATTTGATATCCACCATTATATAATTGCTCTAATGCATCTTCTTTTGATAGATTTTTATTCTTAGCAATAATGCTTACCACATCATCTTTAATCATATCACCAAAATACGATGTGATAGAATTTGCTTGTTCTGAAGTGATATTAATATATTTACTAATATCCGTTCCTTTTAATGCGTATTCATTTCCTGTTAATAAACCATTATCTTGCATCTGCTGAATAACAAAGTCAAATCGATCCTGTGCTTTTTTATTAAATACATAGGCATATTGATAATCTGAATCATCAAATACAATATCAGTAGGCTTAATATCTTCTTTCTTTATTCTCTTTACAGGAGCGTATTTATTCGGTGATTTAGGAATACCTGCAATAATAGCAGCTTCAATTAAATTTAAATCCTTTGCCTTCTTTGAAAAATAAAATGTGGAAGCGGCTTCTACACCATTTAATTTAAGTCCTAAATTGATTTTATTTAAATACCCTTCTAAAATAAGTTTTTTTGAAAGAGAACGCTCTAATAAAATTGCATAATATGCTTCTTTTATCTTTCTTTCAAGTGTTGTTTCTTTTGTAAGATATAAATTCTTAGCAAGCTGTTGAGTAATTGATGATGTTCCTCTTGCTCTAGCACCTGATTTTATCGATTGAACAACGGAACCAGCAAGTCTTACATAGTTAAAACCACTGTGTTCAAAGAATGTTTTATCCTCTATAGAAACAATAGCTCTTATCATATTTTGGCTAATATCGTCATAGACAGTTCTTGTTCGAATACCTGAATTACCATAAATGGTCTCCAGTAAATTACCATTTTCATCAACAATAACTGAGTTTTCTGTTAACCTTCCTAGTATATTTTCAGTTTTAACAGCTGGAACATCATAAATATATCCAAGGACATAGTCACAGATAAAAATAGAACCAATTAAAACTGCTACTAATAAGACTAAAAATATATTACCTAAAGAAGAAAGCGCAATATGCATTCCTTTATGCGTTTTCTTCTTCTTCGGCTTTTTTTTCTTTGTTTCTTCGCTCATATTTCCTCCCTATATATAGAAATTATATCACAAAGTATGACACTAGACATTTAAAATATATAAATGTCATAGTTTTTTAATATTTTTTATTAAAAAATTATATATATCTAGTATTATTTATAGTATGATATGATTGAGGTGATTGAATGAAAGATAAAGTTTTGAATAAAAAAGCAATTATTGTTGGGTTTATACATAATAGGTCAAAAACAAATATATCATTAGAAGATTCAATGACAGAACTTAAAGAACTGACGATAGCCGCTGGAGGAAAAGTTGTTTCTAGTATTACCCAATCAAAATCAGTAATTGATGTTAGGTTTTATATAGGAAAAGGAAAAGTAGAAGAAATTAAAGAAAAGATAATAGAAACTAGTGCAGATATTGTTATATTTAATGATGAACTCTCAGGAGCTCAGATTAGAAATTTAAGTGAAGAACTAGATATTGAAGTAATTGACAGAACGGCATTAATACTTGAAATATTTTCAACGAGAGCAACGACGAAAGAAGGAAAACTTCAAGTAGAACTTGCAAATTTAAAATATAATCTACCTAGACTACTTGGAAAAGGAAAGGAAATGTCTAAGATTGGTGGCTCAGGAGGAGGTGCTAATAATAAAGGTTCAGGAGAGCAGAAACTAGAACTCGATAGAAGAAAAATCCATGATCGAATCGCTGAAATAAGAAAAGAATTAGAAGAAGTAAAAAAAAATCGTTCAGTTCAAAGGAAGCAAAGAAATAAGAGTAATATACCAGTAGTTGCACTCGTAGGCTATACGAATTCTGGAAAATCATCGATGATGAATTATTTTATTGATAAATTCTCGGATGAAGATAAAAAAGTTTTTGAAAAAGATATGCTATTTGCGACACTTTCTACATCAAATAGAAGAATAAATTATGATAATAAATCCTTTGTTTTAACAGATACAGTAGGTTTTGTTAGTAAACTTCCTCATAATTTAGTAGATGCATTTAAGGCAACGCTTGAAGAAGTAGTAGAAGCGGATTTTTTAATTCATCTTGTTGATATATCCAACGAAAAACATCAGATGCAGATGGATGTTACGAATAAAGTATTAGAAGAATTAGGCGTTAAGGATACTAAAAGCATTTATGTATTTAATAAAATAGATAAGGTAGAAAACTATCATAAAGACTATGATGCACTTTACGTATCGGTGAAAGAAGATATTAATATGAATAAGGTACTAGATGCTATTATGGAAAATGTCTTTGATTCTTATCAAAAAGTAGAAATGCTAATACCCTATCAGGATGCTAAAATTCTCTCATATTTAAAGGGAAGTTCTAAAATTATATCAGAAGAATATGAAGAAGCTGGAACAAAAATATGTATAGAAGTTTCAGAAGAAGATTATAATAGATATAAAGATTATATCGTGATATAATACCTATATAGAAAGGAAGGTATATATGAATTTAAGTAAGTATATTGATCATACAATTTTAAAGCCAGAAGCAACAAAAGAAGAGGTTCTTAAAATATGTGATGAGGCAAAAGAACATGATTTTTACTCTGTATGTGTAAATCCATATCATGTAAAATTAGTATCGGAATCATTAAAAGATACAGATGTTAAAGTTACATCAGTAATAGGTTTTCCATTAGGACAAAGTGTAACTGATGTTAAAGTAATTGAAACAGAAAAAGCAATCTTTGATGGAGCGAATGAAATTGATATGGTAATTAATATCTCTGCTCTAAAAGATAAAGATTATGACTATGTTTATGAAGATATTAAAGCTGTTAAAGATATTTGTGGCGATAAAGCAATTCTTAAAGTAATTATTGAAACTTGTCTTTTAACAGAAGAAGAAAAACAAAAGGCTTGTGAACTAGCTAAAAAAGCAGGTGCTGATTTTGTAAAAACATCAACAGGATTTTCAAGCGGCGGAGCAACAGTAGAGGATATTCTACTGATGAGGCATGCAGTAGGAGCGGATTTAGGTGTGAAAGCATCTGGTGGCGTTCGTGATAAAGAAACAGCAGAAAAAATGATTGAAGCAGGAGCTACAAGAATTGGAGCAAGTGCATCAGTTAAAATAGTGAAATAAAAAAGCATCTTCTTAGAGATTTTTATTAATGCATTATAAGAGTATATAGAAAGAAACTTTGTAAATACAAGAATTAAAAATGATAGCCTCCTATGATAGAATAATCAGAGGAGGCTATCATTTTAATATGTTAGTATAAATAATTACTTGACAGTAACACAAAAAATATTTACTGTAACAAATGGAAATTTAATGTTATAATTAAGTGAAATATGAATTTAGAGATGTGAAAAGAAAGGTAGAGCAATTGAAAAAAGTATACTTAGCAGATGATGATAAAGATATTCTTATATTATTAGAAATTTTTCTGAAAAATGAGGGCTATGAGGTGAAAACTTTTAATACAGGAGATGATTTATATGATGCTTTTGAAAAAGAAAAAGCAGACCTTGTGATACTTGATGTTATGATGCCAGGCTCTAGCGGATTAGAGATTTGTCAAAGCCTTAGAAGTATATCTTCTGTCCCTATTATATTGCTTACAGCAAAGGATACGGATGCAGATTATATAGCTGGTATTAGTTTAGGCTCTGATGACTATTT